>CDZC01023579.1_pt1 | contig 98410 bp, 61 predicted proteins | sample 557371 | NCBI WGS metagenome assembly CDZC01 (sample SAMEA3182085, study PRJEB8094) | gut metagenome | biome: human; feature: gut; material: Stool; isolation source: human stools | place: Canada | collected 2013-01-21
GGAGTTTCGTTTGTTAGGCTGATAATGCCCTCTTTCGTCCGGATATTCATCCAGGAAACATCGCCAAAATATCCTTTGAATTCGGGATAAGTGAAAGTTTCACCGGGAATAGGGTCGTTATAGTCGTTTTCCCATACATCGTATTGTGTGCCATGAATACGATTCTGCCATACACGATATGGTCCGGCTCCCAACCAGCGTTTACTGATTACCTGATCTTCCGGATAATCGAAACAAATACCCATTAAATCCACCACACCGGAGAAATTGTAGGTATAATCCAATACCAAATCCCCACTCGGGCTGATTGTCCATTGAGCTTTATCTAAATTACCCAGCTTGTAATTGGCGGTAACAATCAGATCACCTCCATCTTGTTTTACATCCAGTTTCGTAAATACGGCAGCATCGGGGAATTCGCTATATGTACGGTCTTTTTCTTTTGCTTTCTCATCATCATGGTTATAGAATTGATCCAATGAGCGGTCTGCACGACGGGCTCCAATGAAGCGGGGACCATTGGCGAAACTAATTTTACGATTATCTACAGATACTCCTTTTAATTGTCCGTCTTTCTTTGAGAAGATGAACGTACGCTTGTTCGCCTTCACTGTGAGATCATTTTCAGTTTCCGTATAGGTAGGACGGATGGATAAGAGGGAGATCGGTTCAGTTCGCTGGTTCAGTTTATCAACCGGGAAAGTCCAACGCCAAAGTTCATGACCGTATTTATCAATAGCTGTCAGGTAAAGAGCATCTGTATTGGCAAGGATATTTGTTTTTATATCCAAGACACCTACCGAATGAGCAGCCACGTCACTACCCTGCACTTCTCCTTCTTTCAACACTTGAGCAGCGGTATTAGAAGCATCCGTTGCCTGTGGAAACTTCACTTGCTTCCAAAGGAAACGACAGGTATTCAGATTCAGATAATCATAACGGTTTTCTACGGAGAATTTGCCGTCAAATTGCCTGTCGATAGAAGTATTCATAATCTGTATCGGACTCCATAACTGCTTGATAGTGTAGTAGCTACCCTCCTTTTCGTGATGTGGTCCTACAATACCGTCTGCTCCAAAATTTCCCTGATTATCAATGAAGCCATCCATATCCACACGCTTCACTCCTTCGTCTGCCAATACCCAAAGGAAACCACCGATACAACGGGGATGCTTGCGCATCATTTCCCAATAATCATATAATCCGGCACCATGACCTCCATCGTACAAACCATGCAAGAATTCTGTAGGCATAAAGATTTCCGGCAAACGCATATAGTTCTGGCTTTCTCCATAAGAGCGGTAATGCATTGTTTCAAAACCGGAGAAATTGCCTTGCGGGTGAATAACTGGACGTTTCTGCGGGTCGTATTTATGAAACTCTCCGTCCAATTCGGTATTCCATCCTTTTTCATTACCATTGCTCCACCAGATAATAGACGGATGATTCACGTCACGTTCTATCATGCCTTCAATCAGACGTACTCCGGTGGGCGTATCATATTTGCCATGCCAGCCTCCCAATTCATCCATCACATAAAGTCCGAGAGAATCACAAGCTTCCAGAAATTCCGGGTCAGCCGGATAGTGGCTCAAACGAACAGAATTCATGTTCATGTCTTTCATTAAAAGAACATCTTCGATATTTTTCGCTTTACTCAATGTACGGCCACTTTCAGGACGGAAGCTATGACGATTGACACCACGTACATTGATACGCACTCCGTTTATATAAAGTCCGTCGCTTTCACGTACTTCAATGGTACGGAAACCAAAGTTTTCCGTTTCACTATGCAGCACTTTGCCGTCCTTATCCAACAGGGAGAATTGAGCTTTATAAAGATTCGGAGTTTCCGCAGTCCATAGTGCAGGGTTAGAGACATTCAGTTGCAGAGAAGTCCAGTCGCCACCCGCTTTTACGGGTACAGTGGTTTCCGCTAACTTCTTTCCTTTTTTATCCAGAATCTGGGTACGAATACTCATGCCGTCATTGGAGATATTGGTGTAGCAGTTGGCACGGAAAGATCCATCCATCTTTGCATCAATAGCAATATGTCGCAGGTTTACAGCAGGTTTCACCTCCAGGAATACCGGACGGAAGATACCTCCAAAATTCCAATAATCAGCACGACGTTCAGCCAGATTCACACTGGCATTTTCACTCTCTTTGGCAACAGTGACTTCCAACAGGTTTTTCTTACCATATTTCAGGAAATCCGTGACGTTATATGAAAAACGATAGAAAGCTCCCTGATGTTTGGAACCCACTTTGCGTCCATTCACTTTAACTTCCGTATCCGTCATTGAAGCCTCGAATACAAGATTCACCTGTTTGCCGCGGAATTTTTCCGGAACTTCAAACTCATACTTATACATACCTTTTTCATTGGCAACGCCTTCAGGGAATGGTTTGCCATAGAAAGTGATTCCATACTGATAGGTGCCGAATCCTTGCAGCTCCCAGCAGGAAGGTACACCGATTTTCGTCCATTTCCCGGAATTGCGTCCGTCGGTACAAAAGAAGTCCCATTCAACCATGTCGTCGCATCCGTGACCGGAGAGATACTGCCTTTCCGTTTGTGGAAGGTTTTGAGCAGCCAAGGTAGTTGCCAACGCTAAAGTTGATAATAAAGTGGTTACTTTTTTCATTGTTACTTTTATAATTGTGTTAGTTATTTATTTCTATCATTGCTTACTGATACGTAGATGCAGTGTGTGTTCCTTTTTCTCTATGGCATATTTCTTCAATACACCCGGTCCGCAACTACTGTTTCCTAATCCGAGCACGGCAGCATCCATACTTAGAATGACTTCCGCACGTGGTTTTAAATTACAATCATGAGTTTCTTGATAGATATCCTGCACAGTATAGTGCAAAGCAGATGCGGAAAACACGTTTTCTACCGCATCAACACGAATACCTTTATTCTGTTTGTCAGTTAGGGTAAGATAGTGTACTTCTTCTTTATTTCCACTATCTTGCGGACGGGGATAATGCACATATTGTTCCGCCACATTTCCTTTCCAAAGCCCTATAGCAGCAGATGTTTTGCGGTCAGGATAATTGTCCTGCGGTCCTCTGCCATACCAGGTAAATGTATTGTAAGCAGGTGCCAGACAGAATGCGATTCCTAAACGGGGGATTTCGGGAAGAACTCCTTGTGGTAGGAAAGTCGTCTTTAAATCAATCGTTCCATCTGAAGAAACAGTGTAAACAGAAGTTGTTGTCACTTTTCCTTCTTTATATAAATTGCTTGTTTGAATCCGTACAATTACCGCCCCGTCTGCACGTACTTCATGGTTGAAAGATTCTAAATTTATCTGCGGACTATCCATTGCATGCAATTTCCAGTCTTTAGCCAGCCAATTCCCGAAACTCTTGTCATTGTCTGTCGGAGCACGGAAAACTTGAGTGACGGGTTGAACAGGAAAATCATCTAAATGAGCCAACATCTCTTTGCCATTATATATAAGGGAAGTCATGCTTCCGTTCATTTTCTTTTCCCACTGAACGGAAAAACCGCGTCCGCTAATCAATAAGGACTGATTATCCTCTTTCACTTGAAGTGTTCCTTTATTGACTAGATCAGTAGAGATCAAATCTCCTTTCTGCAAGCAGAATTGCTCCCAAGTCACTTCATGCCCCGCTTTTGCCCAAAGGGCATCCGATTTCAAAACGATGCTTACTTTTAGCTGGCAATCAGACAGAGCTTTCCCTTGACCTCTCTTTGTTTGATTACTCAAAGAACCGGAGCCTTTCAATGAGCGGAAAGTCGGCAAATCTATCGTCTGACTCCCTCCGGGAGCTATTTCCGGTAAGGTAATTTCTCCCTGCTCTTTCTGCTTTCCATCGATTGACACAGTCCATAGGCAACGATATTGAGACAAGCCGGTGTGGTGATTCCGGTTCGTCACTTTCAGTTTCCCATTTTCCATTTTTAGTTCGACGGGTGCATACACTTTCTTTACTTCCCAATATTTAGGCGTGGTTTCACGCTCGCTCATCAGCAATCCATTAAAGCAGAACGCTTTTAAATTCGGTTTATCACCAAAATCACCACCATAAGCCACCATGGTACGGCCATTGGGTAAAGTTTTGTAGATTCCTTGATCTACCCAATCCCATATAAAACCACCCAGCATACGGGGATTACTATATATCTCATCCCAATATTCCTTGAAATTTCCCAATGCATTCCCCATGGAATGTGCATATTCACTTGTCATTACCGGACGGTCGTCATTGGTACGTTCCGCAATCTCCAGCAACCGTTCCCAACGTGCATTTTCAGCGCGTTCTTTATCCTCTCCTTCAGCAATACCGGGATTCAAGTATTCTTGTTTCACCCGGGTATAAAAGCGGCTGATAACATCGACAGTTTTCGGGTCAGGATTGCCATCCACTCCCTGTGCTCCTTCATAATGTACAGGACGAGTCGGGTCAAAATCATGCAGCCATGCAGAGATAGCGGCGAAGTTCGGTCCATAACCACTCTCGTTTCCCATGCTCCACATGACGATGCTTGGATAATTCTTATCACGCTCCGCCATACGAACTGCACGGTCCATAAATGCTGCATGCCAGTCGGGAGTGCTTGCCAATATTCCGCGTAATCCGTGTTCCTCTATATCCGCTTCGTCCATTACATACAGTCCCAAGCTGTCGCATAACTCATACCAACGGCTGACGTTCGGATAATGACTGGTACGTACTGCATTTATATTCGCCTGCTTCATTAAAAGAATATCCTGAAGCATTCGTTCCTCGCTCATAACACGTGCCGTTCGTGGATCATGTTCATGGCGATTTACTCCACGAAAACGAACCGGACTGCCATTCACCAACAGTTGTCCTTTTTTGATTTCTACAGAACGGAAACCCACAGCTTGTTCTATCTGTTCCAATACTTTTCCTTCCTCATTTTGCAAGGTTAAGTGCAGCTTATAAAGATAGGGCGTTTCTGCCGTCCATCTTTCCGGTGATTTTATAACGGCTGATAAACGTCCCATTTTACGAGGTCCCCGTTGCGGATACCATTCATTCATCCGGCTTGCTTTATGCTCCAAATCAAGTATATCTTCCACATCGCCTTTCAATGCAACAATTTCTTTGCCTGAAGCATCTTTTAATACTCCTTGCAGAATATAACCTTTACCGGTCATTCCTCTATACACACTGAATTGCGGATCAATCTGCAAAATAAAGTCTTTATAATTACCGGCAGATGCAGGCAGAGTGCGTATAGCATAATCACGGATACGAATGTCCGGAGTATGTATCAGGTGAATACTGCGGTGAATACCTCCAAAACGCCAGAAATCCTGATCTTCCAGATAGGAACCGTCACTATATCGGTAAACTTCCAATGAAATCTGATTTTCTTCGGATTTCAGATACTCCGTGACGTTAAATTCACTCGGTTCCATACTGCCTTGGCTATACCCTACCCGTTCGCCATTGATCCAAACATAAAAGGCACTCATTACGCCCTCAAACCGTAGAAAAGTCTGCCCATTTGCTTCCCATCCGGCTGGCAAAACAAATGTACGGCGATATTGTCCGACAGGGTTTCGTTCTTTATACGTGGTATAGTCAGTTTTGGGTTCTCCCATCACTCGCGGGGGATCTATTTTGAACGGGTAACCTGCTGAAACATAAATAGGCGTACCATATCCGTTCACTTCCCAGTTTGCCGGAACAGGAAAATCTGTCCAGCTTTTATCATCAAAGTTTATCTGATAGAAATTCAGGACCCTTTCATTGGGAACAGGAGTCCAGCGGAATTTCCAAGTTCCATCCAAAGACATCGAACAGTCTCCTTTCTGTATAGAGAAAGGGATAAAAGTGGCTCTTGCCGGTTCACGATTAATCTGAAGAACATGATGATTCTCCCAATCATGTATTGTTTGTGCCTGTATTGGGCTAACAAACAAGACACCAAGCAGTAAAGTATATATTTTCATTCGTTCTTTTTTCTTCATATCAAGTAGACGGACGAAAGGGCGTTTTGTACCCTTTTCTTTTACAGAAATATTAAAGAATAATAATGATTGGAACAGTCTATAAAGAAAAACTTTACCTTGTGCAGTAATTTGTAATTTTAATAGGAATATAATGAAAAAACTACTATTCGGCAGCCTTCTTTTGATGGGCTACATGGGTGCGCAAGCACAACAGGAATACACGATTGAAGGCAAAGTGGAAGGTGTAAAAGACGGGACTCTCGTTTCTCTTTTCCTGCTTGACGGGAATGTAGGAAGTACAGTGGCTTTGGACAGCATACAAAACGGAACCTTCTTCTTCAAGCGAAATGCCGGAGAAAGTGGTATGGACAAATTATCCCTGATGTGTACCCGTAATGATGATTTTCCTTCTATGTCCCTGGAGATTTATGCAACTCCCAACGCTAGAATAAAAGTAACCGGAACGAATACTTTGATACATACATGGAAAGTAGACAGTCCCGTAAAAGAACAAATAGAACATAATAGATTTATTGAAAATTCACGCGATTTATGGGATGAATACCAACGTTTGTCTATTAAAGCAAGAAGCCTGCGTTCCGCCCCGGAAGCTGAACGTAAAGCTATGCGTGCGAAAGCAGACAGTATATCAGCCTTAATCAGCAAACGTGAAATGCAACTGATGCAAGAACTTCCTGTATCAAACATCTGGATAGACAGATTGCATAGATTGAGTATGTCGGTAAAATACAATCCTAACTTCTCTTATAAAGATGAAACGCTGGCTTTGTATAATAGAATGAATGAAGCACAAAAAGCTTCTATAAAAGGACAGGAAATTACTGTTAATCTCTTTCCGCCTGTAGTTGTGAAAGAGGGAGATGAAATGGCAGATACCGAACTTTACGATTTGGATGGAAAGATTCATCATCTGACCGATTTCAAAGGAAAATATATATTACTCGATTTTTGGAGTAGTGGCTGCGGTCCTTGCATCATGGCTTTACCAGAGATGAAGGAGATTCAGGAGCAATATAAAGAGCGTCTTACTGTCATTAGTTTAAGTTCCGATACGAAAAGCAGATGGAAGGCAGCCTCGGCAAAACATGAAATGACTTGGCAGAATTTGAGTGATCTGAAACAAAGCGCAGGACTATATGCTAAATATGGTGTCAATGGTATCCCTAATTATGTCCTTATTTCACCGGAAGGAAAGATTATGAAAATGTGGTCGGGATATGGTAAAGGCAGTCTGAAATTAAAAATGCGTAGATATTTGGATGCGACAAAGCGCGAGATGAGTATCACCCGACAAGGAAACACTAAAGTCGTTAATTATCCGACGTCAGAATCAACCAATACCGATATTCTTGAAGTTAAGCAGGTGGAACTAACAGATACTGCTACCATCGTACATTTCAATGCATATTATATACCTAAATATTGGATACAAGTAAGTAAGAATACTCAACTAGTAGATGAGAAGGGTGCATCATACACATTACAAAAAGCAGACGGCATTACTCCCGGTGAGCATTTCTTTCTACCGGAAAGTGGAGAAGCCGAATTTTCTCTGACATTCAAACCATTACCTCTCGAAACAAAATTATTTAATTTCACGGAAGGAACAGCTCAAAACGACTGGCAAATAAATGGGATAAAACTTAGTAAGTAGAGAAATAGAATAGAGGTGTGTCAAAACTCTTATAAATTGAAAGGGAGTTTTTGACACACCTCTATTTTGTTATTGAATATCCAACGCATCAAAAGCGAGCACATCCATCTTTTCTGCCGAAAGTAATACTTTATAATGTCCGGCATTGATAAAGGTTCCGGTAGTGGTGCTCATCATTTTCCATTTATCCGGTGTCTCCGGGAAGGTCAATATATCCTCTTTCAATACCACACCTTTCGAATCTATGAACTTCATGATGACAGGTATTGGTTTTCCGGTAGTATTCATATACTTAAAGCGAAGAGCATACACTTGAGCCAGTCCGGTAGAAACATTCCATTCAATGCTGTTCCCTTTTCCTTTATCAAAGAATACTCCCATCTGTTTACGATGTTCTTTCTTTTTGAATTTACCTTTTAGTGTAGCCGTTTCCGCTTCATATGATATACTGACACGGGCGTTCTTGTCTTCAGGAAGCAACTCTTTTGGAGTCTTTTCCATCACTTCTTTATCTGCCTTTTCCCAACTCCAATCGGATGCAGGGAATACCGTCGGTTTCAGTTCCTCATTTGTGGAAGCAATAGCGATACCCGAAATCAAGGCTTGACCAGCTTTCACTTCCGGGAAATGAATTCTTAACATTCCCCCTGTCACTGTGGCATATACCACCTTCTTGCAAACTCCGTCATGACCACTTTCTGCCCAGATATCCAAGTCGTCTAATACGACAGAATCATTCACGGCAACATCGAAGATACGCAGCCCTTCACAGTCGGTAGAAGCACTTCCGCCTGTGCCATGCCAGGGTTCTGTGAAATACAGTTCAATACGATAGGTTCCATCTGCCACAGGGAAACGATATTCCAACTGATGGCGTCCGAAACGGAAATGTTGGAATAACTTCCAGTCACGAGTGCCACGAATCGGATCATTGGTAGTACGTTGACTGGCAAGATATGAATTCAGATCCTTGAAGTTTTCTGCCCATGAATGGGAATAGTTCGTATTATCCTGCAACCACAACTGTCCGAAACTATCCGTATAATCATCTCCTCCGCAATTTAGACGATATAGATAATTATATCCTGCCTCTCCTTTCAATATTTTTTTATCGTCCTGATAATGAAGTTCGAAATTCGGGGCCTGCTCCAAACCCTTGAACACAATCAGGTCTTCCGCTACCGGTTTACCTTTATAATATCCCACAGCACGAAGTACGTTATAGCGAATATCCCGGTTTTCCCACATAAAATGAGTGCCCACTCCATTGTTCTTTTTACGTCCGAGGAAGGTTGCCTTTTCATTTGTCATATCATTGTAAAGCAACACTGAATCACAATTACTGTAAGCCTCTATAGTAGCACGGCGACGTCCTTTCTCAAAACGGTCAGCCCATGTATGGGATACGAGATAGACCATCGGATCTTTGGCTGCGGAAACATAGTTGGCACGATACATATAATACACATCCAACGGTTCTTCCCACGGAGTAACCAATCCTTTGTAATTGAATGGACCGACTTTATCTATTTGGCGATATGCTTCATCCGGTTGGCGACGTCCGGGATTGTCATGGCTGCTGTATATCCACTGAAACTGTCCGCAAACACTATCTTTAACCTGCTCCGCCAAACGGATTTTGGTTTCCATCAACTGGCACATACGGTCTTCACTCCACACACCATTCACTTGGAAATCTCCCGGTTCTGTATGCAAACCGATACTTCTCCATGCTCCATATTCCCCATTCAATAATTGGTTGGCTTGAGAAAGTTCCCGAACATATTTAGTCACATCTCCCCCATACGTACCGCTCCAATTCTGAATCACATTCCAGTCTGTACCTTCACCGCCATTACAAGTTGTAATGACACGCATTGTCTTTGCAGTCGGGTCCATCTCACGAATAATATCACTGCATTCCTGTGCAAATTCACGAGGTAAAGTACTTTCATTCTGTAATCCCCACATTACCACTGAAGGAGAATTGCGACGTTCTTTCACCCATTGACGAAGTAACTTTTTGAAGTTCTCGCGAAACTCCGGAGTATCATACCATACATGAGCAGATAATTGTGTCCAGAACAGGATTCCCTCTTCATCCCAATACTTCTGATAGTCGAGATGATGGGGCTGGTGAGCATCCCGGAATGCATTGAACCCGGCCGCACGTATCTGTTTTACTCTTGCAACCACCTGTTCATTGCTGAATGCATGGCTCTGTCCAAACTGATGTTCGTACTCGCATACCCCATTAATAAACACCGGTTTTCCGTTCAGGTAAAAACGTCCGTCTCCATCATTCCGTTTAACCGGCCAGCTAATGGTACGGATACCAAACGGTGTTGAGATTTCATCCGTAGTTTTTGTATCACGCTTAATCATACTGGCTAGTTTATAGAGATATGGATTTTCTGTATCCCACAAAACAGGTTTCTCGACAGGAGCTTGCTGGCGAACGACTTTCATTTCTCCCGGAGCCAAAGTTACTTTCTCCACCAAACGGAAAACTTGTTTTCCATCGGCATTGCTTAGTTTATTGACCAACTCTATCGTTTCTGTTGCCTTACCATAATTCTTAACCTCCGTTTCAACAAATATGTTAGCAGCCTTTTCATCATTCCAGATGTGTACACCAAAAGGTTCTATACGAATTTCATCGGTCACCTCCAGCACCACAGGACGGAAAATACCGAAGGGCTGTGACCCCTCACTGAATCCCCATTCCGATGAACATCCACCACATACCCAAGGCATATCGGCAATCATTTCCGGATGCTCGGCTTTTACTTCCAGGCGATTTGTTCCCTGCTTCATTGCATCTGTAACGTCCAAGGTTAATGTAGTACGTCCAACAGGGTGACGACCGAAGTCCGTTCCGTTTACTTTAATGGTAGCGTATGTACCCACTCCATCAAAACGAAGGAAATATCGTTTCCCGGATTTTATATCGGCGGTGAAGTCTTTCACATACATGGCAGTTCCATGCATATTTCCATGTGTCAACTGGCGGTATCCATAATAATCATCCCAATTATGAGGGATATTCACCGTCTTTGCAGGCATCATAAAATTGCCTTTCAAATGAGTAGCCTCTGTAATCCAGGTCTTCCAACCCTCATTCAGTGTAGTGATTAACCGACGATTTTTAATTTCCGGTTTCGGAAAGCGAACCGCCGAACGTCCCATCGGCTTACTGGTAGCGATGGCAATGCCACGTTGCTCTGCGTTGTTTACCGCACAATAAAAATGATAAACCACTCCATCATGCTTTACCACATAACTCTTATGAGCAAACAGTTCATCGTAGTTCTTGGAAGGGATAACCAGGTCGGCTCCTTTCCAGTCAGTCCAGTTCACCAAATCATAGCTGGCGGCAAACGTATTGAATGCCTTATATTTACGCGAAGGTTCAAAAGCAGAGAAATAGAACATCACATACACATCTCCCATCTTCTGGATATGTGCATCTCCCGTAATCGTTCCATCCGCTTCATGTGCAAAGACCGGATTTCCCGGATAACGTTTCCAAGTCTTCATATCCTTGGAAAGAGCGATGCCGACACGTTCTCCTTTTAAATCCGTTTCCGGATGACGGCCACCTGCATTGTAATACATTACAAACGGAGCGCCCAACGTTTTATCCTTATCCCAATAAACAGTACTCTTATATTGAGTCAGTTTCTCCCACCATTGGGCATTTTTATCATGGATGCTCAAGATCGGTTTGTTCAGAGATTCCCATTCGTGGGCAGTGGAAATATCTCCTTTTGTTGATGCCAGTCCGATGTAAAGCGGAGCTTTCACTGCTTCGTAGCCGGTGCCTTCGCCACCGATATACGTCATCCAATGGCGGCCTTTATAAGTTTGAAGTTCATAGCTTCCACCCCATTCCATATCCGGTAATGCAGGAAAGCCGCCACGCTGGTTACAGTCCCATTTTCCATCCCGGTAAGAAAGAATTCGTCCTAATGTACGCCATTCAAGTAAATTGTCGCTTTCCGCTATCCATGTCTCGTATCCGCGTCCGTCCGTTCCACTTTTACCGTTATAGACGACGTAGGTCATCAACCACTTGTCTCCCTGACGGAAAACGGTAGGGCAATCGATCTTATGATGATTGTCTGCCGGTGCGATGGCAAGACCGTACTTATACGGTGTCTTCACCTCTTCATAAATCTGCTCCATCCGTTCCTGCGGAACTTCGCGTCGCGCATACAGAGAGAAAGTTGTGGTTATACTAAAAACAGCCAGCAATAACTTCTTCATAATATTTTTCATCTATAATCTAATGAGATTAGTAAAATAACCAATCCATTGTTTCTTCATCCCCGGCAAGTCCGGCATTACGCACCTTCATCTCTGCAGCAGTAAATCCTAGCACTTGCAGATAACCTTTGGGTAACATCAGCGTATGCTTTCCGGCCGGAAAACTATATGCATGTACATTTGCCAAAGGCATTCCGTTGATACGGACAGCATTCGTCAACACAGGTTCCGCCTGACCGTAATCATTGGCTGATGCATCGATTTCCAGTTTCGGAGCCTTTGCATACTTTTTCTGGTCATCTTTGAAATAGGCTACTAATAATTTCACCGGAGCATCTGTTTCGAAAGTGATACTCGTGCCTTTCTCTCTCTGCTCGTTTCCATTGAAACGAAGCGCTTTCATTCCTTTCAATTCAGGAGCTACTGCTTCTATCTTACCCGGAAGATCGACAAATAAAGAAGTACCCTCCTCCACTTTCACTGCCGGATAATTAGAGATCAGTTTTACGTTTGCAGGAGCCCAGGCAGCAATCTCTACAGTTTCAGCCACCGCATTTCCATTCTGTTTTTCTTTCAACAGGGCGAGATTAGCTTTGAAGTTCTCCAATTCTTTTTCGTAGTGTACCAGCAATTCTTTCCAAGTCTTATTCTTTCCATCATCTCCACCGATAGGAATACGACGTTGAGCTGTCTGCATACTGTTGGCATACAAATAATGTTCGTCTGTCAATTCCACCAATTTACGATAATGCTCCAGGCTTTGTTCCATCAAAGGAATAGCTTCTTCAAGGTTTTTGATGTCTTTGCCCCATTGATAATCCAATACCAGCTTGGCGGCTTTCACTTTTAGGTTGAACGCATACGCAAATTCACGATAACAATGCATATCATTTTGTAAACGGGCAAATTCGTCCTTATTTGAAGATACGGAGGCAGCCGCCTTATCAATAGCCGCTACTGCCTTATCCCCGTGCTCTATTACTTGAGCAACAATATCCAAAGGCATTTCACCTACATGAGGTTGCTTTTTCCATTCTTTCTCTACATATTCTATCAGCTTCTCCCCTTCCGGTCCGCAACTTTCATAGAATCCCGGATAGATGGTATATTTATATGGATTGACAAGTTGGCTCATAAACATACCCAGCAATAATGTCTGGCGATTTCCCTCTGTGATACCGAAACGACGTAATAGCTTTGGAGCAATCTCACCACTTTCTTCATAAGCTACGCGGATATTGCTTGCATTCTCGTCAGATGTTCCATAGAACTTCCCTAACTGATGGTTCCAGTAGCCCATCTCATCTGTACGATCGCGATGGCAATTCCATGCATAACGTCCCCATGTCTGATACCAAATCCAGTCACGATCCAATTGGAACTCACGTTCGTTGTTCGGCAATTTATCAGCCGTATAGGGCCAATCCCAATAAGAAGCCTGCGGATAAAGATGCAGTGCATTGGCACCGTGTACATTATGCATGGCAGTTACCGCTTTCTGTACGAAATCCGGAGATCCCCAGCGGAATGGTTCCAGATTGGCCAGGATATGTACGTTACTGATATGGATGGAACCCAATGAACTCAAATCCGTATGTATTTTCGACCAGGGGCCACGAGGTTCGTAAGTTGTCAACGATTCACCATTATATTTATGCATCGTATAAAGATTCTTATAAAGCGGCAATGCAGCATCCATCACCAGTTTACAGTCCGTGTCGTGTGCACGCAACAAAAGAGGCGGTTCATCCGTACGTCCCAATGCCTGTAATCCGTCTTTCACTCCGGGAATAATTGTTTTTGTAAACCATTCCACATCATCCTCTACCGTACACATCGCTTCACCCAGGCAAACAAGTAGTCCTACATTGGGATATTTTTCTATGAAAGCGGCAATACTCTTGCGTGTATAATCGGCAATCAAAGGAGTAATAGGACGATTACGATCCTGTGTTTTCAGCCCGTAATGTTCAGCAAAAGGTTTGGAAAGAATAATATTATAAAACATCTGTATCACAAAGATACCGCGCTTGTCCGCTTCTTCTGTGAGGAAAGAGAACATTTCTTCATTCTTTTTGAATGTTTCTTCATCTACTTCCAGTGCAAACGGATAATCTTCCAGTTTCACCAAAGAAGCAAACGGATGTCCATTCCAGAGATACAATGAATTCATGCGATTGGCAACCAGCATATCCAAATATTTAATCCACTGTTCTTTATCATAAAACCAAGGGAAACTTTCCGGAGTATACGGATATTCATATACACCATGTCCCGGCAGGTAGGTCATCTTCTGTAATCCTACACAAGCTCCACGCAATACCATTTCAGGACCGTCCTTTAATTCTTCCGGGAAATTCAACCGACCATCCGAGTCATTCACACGGTCTATCAGTTCGCGACATCCGTAAATGACGCCACTCCCATCCCTGCCGGACACTCTGGTCAGATTGCCGGTCGTCGTAATGTGAAAACCTTCTTTCTTGAGTGTCGTGTCATTCACTTCCGTCAGCAAGATTGTTTTGATTTCGGGATCGGAGAATGTAGTATCTCCCTGCTGCATCATTACCTGATAACCGGCTTTATCCAAGGTAGCCTGTAACTGCTCCGCACCAAACAAAACACGATTTGACGCATCCGGCGGAGTCATAATCTTCACGGTTTGCCTGCCACACGCTGCTAAAAAAAGTGTGCATGCCGCAAACATGAATAATCTGATATTTTTCATTCTTCTGATATATATTATAGATTATATAATTCACTTCTTAACTAAGAAGAAGACGAAATAATCCCTTGTTTGTACTCATTCGTCTCTTTTTCCACTTTTCGGCACCAGACTTTCATTTTCCTCCCGCGGTGATACACAAACGCCTCATTATTTAAAAGTTATGCTTATCTTTGTTGGCTAATGTCTATAGAATATAAAACAGAAAACAAGAGCAAACAATATGAAAGAACAAACAAATTATGACTATGAAAAATACGTTCAGATAGCACAAATGGCCAAAATGGGATGGTGGGAGTCAGATTTGAAGAATCAGGAATATATTTGTTCCGACTTTATTGTAGACTTACTCGGCCTTGAAGGTAATCGCATTAGTTTCACCGAGTTCCACCAAAGAATATGTGAAGACCATCGGTTGCGTCTTAAAAACGAATATCTGTCCTTATCCAATTTACAGACTTACGAGCAAATGTTTCCTATCCGGGCAAAAGACGGGGAAATCTGGGTGTACTCCAAAATCAGTTTCCAGAAACCTGATAAAGAGGGATACAGGAACATGACCGGCTTTCTGCAATATATTGACAGACCTATCGATAATTCAAATGGAAACATTGATTTTCTTCAAGTCAGCAGTTTACTCTATCAGCAGAATAATATTTCATATTCATTGCTTGCGTTTCTGCAATGTGATGATGTGACTCAAGTGATAAATGAGACATTAGGAGATCTCCTCAAACAGTTTCAAGGTGACCGTATTTATATCTTCGAAATAAACAGAAAAGAACAACGTCAGGACTGTACTTATGAAGCCACAGCCGAAGGCATCTCCAAAGAGCAGGATTTTTTAAGTAATATCCCTTGGGACCCATCTACCTGGTGGAATCATCAGATAGGCGAAAGAAGAGCAATTATTCTGAACACACTGGATGATATGCCTGAAGAAGCAGAAGAATATCGCCGTACATTAGAAATGCAGGATATTAAATCACTGATGGTAGTTCCTTTAATATCTAAAGAGGAAATATGGGGTTACATGGGAATTGATATGGTAAAAACACAACGCAACTGGAGCAATGTGGATTATCAATGCTTCTCTTCTCTCGCTAATATTATCAGTATTTGCATCGAATTACGAAAATCGGAGTTGCAGGCCCAAGAAGATCGTATTGCTTTGGACAACAGCGAAAAGATATTGAGAAACATCTACAAGAATCTTCCGGCAGGTGTCGAACTTTATGATAAAGATGGCTATCTGGTAGACATCAATGATAAAGAACTTGAAATATTTGGTTTATCTGACAAGAATGAGGCACTAGGAATTAACTTGTTTGACAATCCTAATATCCCCACAGAGGTGAAAGAAAAGTTGAAAGCCAAAGAAGATGTAAATTTCTCCATTAATTATGATTTCTCAAAAATAAATCAGTATGTAGAAAGCGAGAGGGAAGGGATTATCAATCTTACTACTAAAGTTACCGCTCTCTATGATTCTCAAAACCGATTTATCAACTATCTGTTTATCAATATAGATACGACAGAGACAACCAATGCATACACTAAGATACAGGAATTTGAGAATCTGTTTCTTCTGATCGGTGATTATGCCAAGGTAGGGTTTGCCCATTTCAATGTACTGACAAGAGACGGGTATGCCCAGGATACATGGTACAGGAATTTGGGAGAAAAGGAAGGTATTCCTATGCCGGAGGTTATCGGAGTATATGCTCATGTGGTTCCTGAAGATCAGGCGGTTCTGAAGAACTTTGTGCGCGAAGTGAAAGAAGGAAAAGCAACCAGTTTGCGCAAAGAAGTTCGTGTCTGCAGGGAAAATGGTAAATATACATGGACCAGTATTAATGTAATGGTCAGAGATTATCGTCCGCAAGACGGCGTTATTGAGATGCTATGTATCAATTACGACATCACGCCTTTGAAAGAGACTGAACAGAAATTGATTATTGCTCGCGATAAAGCAGAAGAACTGGATCGCCTGAAGTCGGCTTTCCTAGCCAATATGAGTCATGAGATCCGTACTCCTCTCAATGCTATTGTCGGTTTTTCCAGCTTGTTGGCTGAAACGGACAGCAGAAGCGAACGGCAGGAATATATCAAAATCGTGCAAGAGAATAATGAACTTCTTTTGCAACTGATATCGGACATTCTCGATCTTTCGAAAATTGAAGCCGGAACATTTAATTTTGTATATACCAATGTAGATGTAAACGAGACTTGTTCTGAAATCATCAAATCAATGGGTATGAAAGTGGGTAAAGGCGTTGAACTGATTTTTGAGGAGATACTGCCGGAATGTTATATCTACACAGATAAGAATAGATTCACCCAAGTAATCAGTAACTTTATAAATAATGCATTAAAGTTCACCCGGCAAGGCACTATCACCCTTGGCTACGAACAAATATCCCATCAGAAAATAAAATTCTATGTGCACGACACAGGAATGGGAATACCGGAAGAAAAGCAAAAGAGCGTATTTGAACGTTTTGTGAAACTGAATACTTTTGTTCAGGGTACAGGTTTAGGACTTTCTATTTGCAAAAGTATCGTTTCTCAAATGGGAGGAGAAATTGGCGTGGATTCAACCGAAGGAGTAGGCTCCTGCTTCTGGTTTACACATCCGTACCACGCTGCTGACTAGACTGACTATATGTGAAAGGGGATATTCAATTAATGATGGTTAGTACTAATAATAATGAATAACCTCCAACAGGAATCGGCTGTAGGATCCTGTAGCCGATTCTCTTTTAGTACTCTCTTTGTATTTTTTCCAGCGGAATATTATCACAGAAATGCATACTGGCATGTGTCCCGTTGCAGAAAGGTTTGTTGAACGACTGCCCACAACGGCACAAATGAACAGGATTCGCCGATGTTTCTAAATGTTTTCCTTTCTGATATACCAAGAAGAACCTTCTGCATTCGACATAATGATCTCCTGAAAATTCAAATGCTGCAACTTACTTCGTTTGATTCTGTCAATAATTCATATGATTGGGGTACAGTGACGGATTTAGTTGGACTAAAGCGTTGGTATAAAGTTCTCCATCATCATAATGTACTCTTTCTGATACAGAAGAAGTCTTGTTTTGTTTTAATAAAGAGACTACTTCATCCAATTCATATGCAGTAAAATCCCCAAGATCGCTTAAAGACCCAGAATGTATCTCCCCGACTCTTCTATCATAGAACGCAAGGACTGCTATTATTTGCGTAATAATAGCATATGTTTTATATGGACATAATATAGTAGAATTTGCGATATGCTTTCCCATGGCACCGATAAATGCTGAATATTTAACAGCCTTCCATATAGCTTCCCTATTAATAGGTACTTCACTATACCCAAAAGCTCTTGTTACCTTTGAGACAATACCTATTTCAATATATAAATCTTTTGTTGCTTCAAATAAGCTAATAAAAAAGGATAATAAGAAATCGTCGTTATGCTGTTCTAATAATCTATCTATATACAAATGAATAGATGTCATACATTCATCATAAAATCTAAGTATTCCACCAAGGCCATATGAACCACTAGGACATGTTGTCGTCAACAAAATTATAGCTCTTTCTTTAGGAATACGATATGGTAAGGTTATATTGTATTGTAAACAATCTTCAAAACCATATTTATAATTCTCCCAAGATTTGTCTAATGCCGCATTACCTGCCCCCAGCCAATCTACAAATTTACATGATATCTTTCTCTTACCATCATTCTTAGATATAAAGAATTGACCTGATTTAGAATGATCCGTTAACCAATTTTGAATAGAATTGTGAAAAAACACATACCTACCCTCTTGGATCCTCAATATATGTTCCAGACTGTCCAATACTTTATAAAAATTAGTTTCTGACTCTAAATCAGAACAAAATTGTAGAAGTTGAACATCCATCGCCTGCGTGGACGACAAGATAATTTGTAATACAGGAACCACTTGTTCCTGATAGAACTGATGATTTTTTTGAAATATTCTAGTAAACAAATTATAATAGTAATCATTTATACCATTAGGCAAATCTTCCAATTTGTCCAATGAATATAGTCCTTTATTTAACTCTTCTGTGGTTAATTGAAGATAAAGAAAAACACCTTCACTCTTTTCGACAATTTTGAGACATTGTTCTACTGTCGGACTGAAGTCTGATAATTCTCCCTTTAAGAATTCAATCATATCTTCTTTATTTTTATTTGTAATGAACCTATCCAAATCAAGAACTTGCGGATTATACTGTTGTAATGGAAGTCTTACTTTACTATCATTCCTACTCGTTATAATAAAACGAATCCAATGGGGCATACGATTGATGTGTCTGGCAAGTGTTTGCGCTATTTTATTATCATATTCATCGTTAGCTTCATCGAGGGCATCTATTAAAATCCATATATTTTCCTGACTCCCATCAATCTTCAACCAAGTGCTTTCACAAAATAAAAGGTCAAACAATTCATGTTCATTCTTATTACAAAGTTTATTGTCTACGACTTCAGGAAGTTGAAGCACAAACTTTCTGTATTCAGGAAATCTAACAGCCAATTGAAAAGCAAGGTTCTTCAAAATGCAACAAGGATTTGAATGATCTGGTTTCCCCCATTCCACAAATTGAACAGCAGGAATATGAGCATTATATTGTAGATGCAAGTTGGCAGCAAACATACTTTTGCCGAAACCTGGACCTGCCATTATCCAAAAGATGCGTTGTTCAGGAATCTTATCCCATTCTCTAATCTTATCATACAACCACTTACGACCATACATTTCCTTTTGTGTCAAAGATTTAATACGACCGATAGAAGAAATTGGTTCAAATACTTCTTTCAGTTTTGTTATTTCACCATTAAAACGTTCGTTTTCTGGTGTTTCTACAAGTTCTACTATCTCTCTAAATTTCTTTTGAAAATAGATACTATCAAACCCTTCATTAATATGCTCTTTCCAATCGCTCATATCAAGCCACTGGATATGAGAGAGCATTGCTGGTGGTGCAACAACATCTACAGGTTCCAATAGGATAGTTTTGATGTTCCCTCCTTTTACTCCAATGGAAATATTAATTTCGTCACGACACACCCCCGGATTTCGAGTAGAATGTTTTGATAAACCTGCAAGAACAACATCGCTACTCATAATTCCCTCTGTTATACAGTTCCGCCAATTTTTTCCAGCCTTTATTTCTGATGTGTCAATCCAAACATCATGTCGCAACTTTCCGTTATCATCTTTTGACAGGTACTCTTTTATTTTTTTTATTAAAGGAACATTTGAATCATGTCCATAACTTAAGAATATTTTCATCGTCCGGAATCAATTTTTACTTTTACATTATAACAAACATTTTATTAAGTTCCCGAATTATAAGTATGCATTTTTCTTTCTTAATTGAGGACGCATTTCCAACACATCAGCCAATTCTGCGCTTACATCATCTTTAATCTGGAGCATCAGCATATCAATATCCCTATAATCTCTCCAATAAGCCCGTTTGCTATCAACCAACTGATGAAATTTGGCAACACTCTCATCTCCAGCTACTAAATTCCCATCTTTGTCTTCTATGTCTGAAATATCATTATACACAAAAATAGCAGGACGTTTCTCTTTAGTACTTTCATAAGTCTCTACAGCAAGCTTATATTCATTCAATGTTTTCTCTCCCACATGTTTACAGATAATAAAGATGGTACAATCTGCTTTTTCTCTGATGAACTCATCATATTCATACTGATGCCCATCAATTTTATGCTTGTTTCTAAAATCCTCAAACGTATGGGAGGTTATGAAAAAATTATATTTTTCATACTGATTGTAAAGGATGCTTAACACTGCACGCGTTGCATTTCGCTCATTCGTAATAGCTGTAGATCCTCCAATGAAACACCGATATTTAATGAAATCTAATTTATTGACTCCCTCATCATCGGCTGCGACTTTCTTTATTTGGCTAAAGACAATGGGAATAATTTCGTTATGGTGTACTTTATCAAATTTCTGGTTAATACAAACAAATTTATCATCATCATTTTCTATCTGCATAGATAAAACATATTCGCCTTTTCTACGCTTTATTCGTATAACATCACTTGGCGCAATCTCTGCTTCCTTCTTTCCGTCTATGCAAACTTTTACTCTATGTTTACGTTCGGTATTATGGAGCCGAATGATATATAGTCTTGACTTTTTATAATAGACTATGATAATGATTAGTATAGATAGTACACCTAATATCAATAGCCAACAATTGACCATATTAATAAACCATCCTCCTACAACAAATACAAGTGCAATGAACAAGAAAATCCACAAAACTTTTTTCCCACCCGAACTTTTTGTAGGAGATATTGGAGAAGCCTGTTCTCTCTCATCCTCTTGAGGCATAATAGGGGAAATTGGCACAGGTTGTTGTATACCACCAATAGAAGATTCCGGAAAATTAGAGAACAGTCCACTGCGAAGAATATTATATATAACCTTCTCAAATTGTTCTTTTCCATCAAGAGCATGGGAGTCAAATTCTAACCAATGACGATTGAAAAGCAAGCGTCTGATAGAACTATCATCACTTCTATGATTCCCTATGTTAATTGGCACAATCTTACACCTGCAATCCAAAGCAAACGTGATCTCTTTTACAATCCAGTTAGATTGCACCGTATTTTCGCTGTGAAAATACAAGAGCACTTTACAATTGCGAATAGCATCTGTGATAGTATCAGCAAAGATATCTCCTGTCGCTAAATTATTTACGTCATAAAATAAGGTCAATCCCTCTTTGTTTAGTCTGTCTGCAAATACTTGAACAATAGAGGAATCCTTCCGTGAATAACAGAAATAAATATCATACTTTTTCATACTAAATGAATTATCATGATTACAATGTAAAGATAGAGGAATCTTTTTATTCCTACGAATAATTGTGAAATAAAATCTATAAATTGGTTGTTTTTGAAACTTTATCCTTTAATCAATATTCCAATGACACTATCACTTTTACTTTGTGGTCTTTTTATTCCCCTAATTTTAAAAAGCTATTGACTTTGCTCTTTTAATTTTGTATATTTGCAATAACCAATTAGCTAACAACAAAAATGATACATACAAAAATAAGGACATAAAGAGAATATTCAGACATATAAATATGTGTCGGAAAGAATAGAAACGGGGTGGAATCTGCAAAGATTTCACCCCGTTTTGTTTAATATATTCGGTATCATTTACCGAATCGCCGTGAATGCCGTTTATTATAAATATATGAGACGTTTATAATAAACTGTTTTACTTTTTATTATAAACGTCTCATGAGTTTATTAGCGTCTTGTATAAGAAAAAGAAAATAGTGCAAAGATAGAAATAGTATTGATGAGATAGACACAAATATATCTATACATTTAAAACAATAAACGACCTTTACAACTTCATTTGTTTTTCATTTATTACTTTGTTTATTTACTCCATTTAAATACTGGATAACCATTACTACCTTCTTTCCAAAGAGAAGAATCCCAGTTTATGACGGTACCTTTCAGTTCGTTAGCAGACTTAGCGACTCCCTGGAAAGAACTACCAGATGGTGATGTCTCATCCGAAACAGTAAATGTAGTCTCTCCTGCTTTCAGAATTATACCCTCATGAGCATAACAGTTCTCATAAGTAGTATTGGCAGTACCTCCTACTATACGTCCCACCTTTGTTTTATCAGTGCTAGTCAATGTACTATTCCAAGCAATACAATTCTTAACGACGAGCTTGCCATTATCGACTTTGCCTATTATACCTCCGACATTTCCTCCACCTATAGCACTGATATCGCCACTAGTATAACAGTTTTCAATACTGCTTCCATTAGCATTACCATTCACCCTTCCGATGATTCCACCGGCCTTGCCTGTATTATTGGTAATCTGATCAATAACGGTAGCACTGGAATAACAATTCTTGATATATCCCGAACCACCTAATACACCACCAATTCCACCTGCTGCACCCGACCCTTTCAGTACTCCGGAAGTATAGCAGTTTATAACCTTTCCTGTGTAATTTTCCGCACCGGCAGCTAATCCAACATAACCGGCAATAATGCCAATACCAGTATCGGGAGAAAATACATTTGCATCTACAAATCCTACATTTCTACATTCTCCGCACAATACCCCGAAAAAACTTCTATATGTACCCGATTCACAAGTCAGATTTTTAATCACGTGGTTGCGTCCGTCAAAATCAATCCATTTGTGATAACCATTTGCGTCATTCAAAGGTTGCCAACTGATTCCCTGCATATCAATATCTGCGCTTAATACAAAATAGATAGTTTGTTTTTCTATAAGAGCTTTACTCATATTCTGAATATGAGTAGCATTAGCAATCACATAAGGGTTGTTTTGAGTTCCGTCTCCATTAGCAAAATCTCCTTCAGGTTCGTTATCATGCCCACCATAATTTGCATAATCTTCTCTATCAAACTGCCATTCCAAAATTGGGAATCCCATATCTATATTTCCTACATTATACCATGGAGTTCCCCAATTAGCAATGCTATTCTGTAAATTCTGCGTGTTCTCACCTACTCCATTATATTGCCCGGTCGAAATACTACCGGCATTATCTTCCGGAGTAAATCCGGAGCAAATCATATCTTCCCATGCATAACATTCAGATGCAACAGGGTCTGCTTGATGTCCGCTTTCACCTTGCGATAGCATGCCACTAATACGTCCCGATCTGGCAGCAGGCCCGGTTATTTTCCAGTTCCAAGCCACACAAGCAGTTATTTTAGCTCCTTCGGAAGGGAGAGCGGCAATGCCTCCCACAGAATTGGACCCTATCAATACTCCCGTAGAATAGCAGTATGACACTTCACTATTTTCATACATAGAACCGACAATTCCTCCACACTCATCTCCCGTTGATATTACTTCTGCAGTGGAATAACAGTTTTTGATGTAACAAATCTGTCCTCCATACGGTCTTCCCATACGTGAAGCTATTCCACCGGCATATTTTCCCTTCACGCTTCCAGAGACATAGCAGTTTTCCACCTGTCCTGTCTTCTCTACAGCATTCGGAGCTTTCACACCGATGTAACCACCGATGACCCCTGCCCCACTGTTGACAGCAGATTCTATATGTGCATTATAAAAACCTACATTTTTACACACTCCGGCTAAAATACCGAAGAAACTAGCATAGCTCTTATCCGTACAAGTAAAATTTTTTACAATATGATTATTCCCATCAAAATGAATATAGAGATCGCCATCAGGGTTCAACGGGTCCCAATTAGATACAGACTTCATATCGATGTCAGCTCCCAACTGGAAATAAATCATCTTTCCTTTCACTAACACTTCACTCATATTCTGAATCTGCATCACATCCATAATGAGATAAGGTTTATTCACCGTGCCATACCCTTTTTCGAAAAGACCTCCTGCTCCATCGCCCTCATCTCCGTCATCTATGTCTGTGTTCCTATCCGGCGGAATACGGCTATATGAATCCATCGGATTAAAATCAGAACACGAGAAAGACACAATAGCCATCAATAAAATGGTCCAGCATCTCATTACCGAGATCACACTTATATAATAAAAATTGTTTTTCATAATCGTCATTTTTTGTTTTAGATTTCCACAACAATCACCAAAGGATAATGATCGGATAAAGAACTCACAATAGTGCGGGTAGAAAGAACTGTAGCATGTTTCACAAAAATAAAGTCGATTCTAGTTTTTTTGGAAGGGAATGTGAAGAGAGCTCCATGTTGAACAGCTGCTTCCCGATACGAATCCTTCAGTATGCCGCTTTGACAAATCGTAGTGGCTATTTCAGGAGCATCTGGAGTAGCATTAAAGTCACCGGTGCAAAATGCAGGAGTATTGTCCTTTATCTTATCGGAAACTGCATCTACCAGCATTTGGCACGCATTTTTTCTGGCATTATCGGCCAAAGGCATATGTGTTTCGAAAAGGAAGAATTCCTTTTGGGTTTTATTATCCTTAAATTTACCCCATACACAGAAACGTTTGAAGTTGGTCTCATCCCATCCGCTGGAAGGAATCTCCGGAGTTTCGGAAAACCAGAAACGGCCTTTATCTACTAATGTGTAACGGCCTTTTTTATATAAGATACCACTCATCTCTCCTGCTTTATTATCATCATTTCCGGTGTCGCGTCCATAAGCTAGAATTTCATAATCATTTGAAAGCTGCGTTCCTAAATAAGAACGTTGTTCCCAGCTTGCTTCCTCAAATCCACAGATATCAAAGTCATAGTCTTTGATTAATTGTGCCACGCGTTCACGACGGTTAGTCCATCCTGCACCGGTTTCTACCAGTAAATTGTAAGTTGCCACTCGCATGGAAGTTTCTGTCATAGGATCTTCATCTTCCTCATCATCTCCTGTATCCCATGTAAAATCGGGATAGAACAATGAATTGTCTTTATTATTTTCACAACTGCTGGCAAAAGCAGAGAATATGAAGGAAATCAGTGTATATATTATTATCTTTTTCATAATTTATCATTTATCTTTTTCATACTTTTTATTCATTCCATCCCGGATTCTGGGTTACGACACCGTCAGATAGTGTTATTTCCTGTCTTGGTACCGGATACAGATAATCTCGGTTTTCATTCCAAGTACGGTCTATCCAACTATAACACAGCAAATTACCATAATTACCTTCTGACAATGAGGTGCCGCTTCCATCAGATGCTAGTTTCACATACGTCACGCTTCCTACATTGGGTTGTGAAGATGTTGTATAGAAACAGACATCATTTGTTCCGTCTCCGTCGATATCATACGCTTTGTTGATAGCTGTGGCAGGAATATAAAATCCTTGAAAAGATTGGGCAATGCATTGTCCCTCTTTCCAGCGCATCAGGTCATAATAGCGGAAACCTTCCATAACCAGTTCTATACCACGTTCCCGTCGAATTTCCAGAATCACTCCCTTATTATCTCCTGTGACATTCACGTAACCAGTCTTTGGATCACACATGTAAGGGTCCGGATCTAGGTTTGCTGCGTTCATATTCAGTTTCCCTGTTACTCCTGCACGTGTTCGCAGTCTGTTTACTGTATTGTCAATATCAGTTTGTGTCAACGTGCCTAATTCAGCCTTTGCTTCGGCATAGTTCAGATAAACTTCTGCCAACCTGAATAGAGGAAGATCATTGTTTGAATCCCCCGTATAACTCATATTGTCATTAGCATATTTCAATAGGTGGTATCCGGTCATGGTGACATTCATATTTATATTGGAAGTACGAACTGTCTGCGCCAAACGCGGATCGCGATTCACGATTTCATCCTTGAATTCCATTACTGCATAGTTGGATTGGTCGGTGAAACGGGCTCCGTTCTTCATTAGATAATAGTTTACCAACTTTTTAGAGAGTCCGGGACGTCCTAAGGTCGGCGAATTTTCAAATGCTTGCACCTTGTGAACCAGGTTCAAATCATTATTATAATCCCTTGCCAATATGATTTCCGCATCAATCGCATTCTCCGATTTAAATAAATTACGGTATGATTGAGAACCGGACTGATATAAGGAATATCCTCCCGATGCAGTCATAACTTCGTTAGATGCAGTCACACAATCATTCAGATATTTCTCATAATCTCCCAATCCATGATATTTACGATATGTTCCTTCGAATAGCCCTACACGTGATTTCAATGCTTGGGCAGTCCACCAGGTAATACGATAAAGCTCTTTGGTCCGGTTGGTTTCTTTAAAAACCTCTATGGCAAAATTGAGATCTTCCATAATCTTTCCCATCACGAATTCACGCGAATCTCTGGCTTTATACAAATCAGCATCATCCGATCCTAACACTTTATCATACCAAGGCACATCTCCGAAACGTTTTACCTTTTCGAAATAGAAATAAGCACGAAAGAACCGAGCCACTGCCTCATATTTATTGCGTACTTTCTGGTCTTTACAGTTTTCCAGATTCTCCAATAAAAAGTTGATCGAACGCAGTGCACTCCAATTCCACCCTCCACCTGTTTCCGGAATGACACGCTGCCCACTTACTTCATCGCTCAAAGGAGATACGATCAGCATATCGGCATCATCCCTGTAAATATCACCGTCGCCCGGGAAGTTGTTTGAATAGAACTGATTACTGTACAACTTTAATTGTTCTTCATTCGTAAAATAATCCTTAGTCGTCAAACGATCTTTCGGATTTATATCCAGTATGCTTTCACAAGAAGCAAATAATAACGACAGACCAACAGTCGCCCACAATGTATATTTCATGATTTTCATACTATATCTTCTTTATATTCGTTATTGTCAAAACGTTATATCTACACCAAAAGAGTATGTCTTTGCCCAGGGATAAATGTTCGCATCACTTTTACTTGTTTTCCAGCTATTGCTTGCTGATGCCTGTTCCGGGTCAATATAATCGGAATGTAGCTTAGTGAATGTCAGCAAGTTTTCACCGCTAAAGTAAACACGTATCTTCTCGAAACCGATCTTTGAAAGCCATTTATCCGGCAATGTGTAGCCTATAGAAAGGTTCTTCAACCGACAGTAAGCCAGATTCTGCAAGTACTTCGTATTAACCACTGCTAACTCACGATTACTACCAAGTGCCACATATCCTCTGGGACGTGGAAAATAAGCATTCGAATTTTCTTCACTCCATACCTGACTCATGAAATCAGACGGAATAAAACTGGCATAAGGCCGGGAATAAGGTCCCCAGAACATGGAAGTTTCAGCACCGGGATACCAGTTTTGTTTACCGATACCTTGAAAAAGAACAGAGAAATCAATGCCATACCAATCTGCAGAAATTCCTAAGTTATAATTATAACGCGGCAATGAGTTGCCGATCACTTTCATATCCTTCCGGTCATTAGCCGATGTTGTCTGCTCTATCTTATTATTACCGTCTAAATCAACGAACTTAAGATCACCCGCATGGAGACCGTTATCCAGTGCACTCGCATTAATCATCTGGTTAACGAACGATTGGTCCACTTTATAATTCCTTGCTTCTTCATCCGTTTTAAAATATCCATCTACTACGTATCCCCATATTTCGCCTAACTGCTGTCCTTCGTAAGGATCAGTCAGCGTCCGGTTGGGATTATCATATTTCGTTACTTTGGAGGTATTATCTCCGATACCAGCCATTATTCGGTAGTTGAAAGGCTTGCTTGCCAAGGTAAAACTATCTCCCCAAGTAATAGATGCTTCCCACCCTTTCGTACGCAAGTCTGCCACATTCATTCTGGGAGAAGAGGCACCATATACGCCAGGCAAAGTCTTTCCTGCCATCAACATATCTTTGGTATCACGAATATATGCATCAAAAGATACATTCAAGCGATTATTAAGAAAGCCCAAGTCCAAACCTATATTTTTTGTGATTACAGTTTCCCAGGTCAAATCGGTAGAGTTCGGAGCTGACTCATAGGCATAATCACCTTTTGTAGTATCTCCGAAAGCATAGTTCAATACCGCTCCGGTATTAATCAGTTGCAGATAGTCATAATAGCCTACTGTTTTCTGATTTCCCAATGATCCGTAAGACAGTCTTAGTTTCAGATTGCTTACATAATTTTTGGCTTGTGTAAAGAAGGCCTCTTCACTGACACGCCATCCGGCAGAGAATGACGGGAAGAAACCGAAACGATGTCCTCGACGAAAACGGGAACTACCGTCATAACGTCCGCTGGCTTCAAATAGATAGCGGTCTTTATATCCATAATTCAAACGATAGAAAAAACCAAGAATCGCATATTCCTCTTGTCCTCCGGTTATGGATATATCATCACCTTTTGCCAGGTTAAAATCATCGAGAGATTCAGAGAGTAACCCGTTACGTTTCATTCCCAATTTCTTGAAATACTTATAATCATAGTTACCTCCCACAATGACCTTTACAGAATGTACATTTGCGAAGGTATTGTCATACGTTCCGTATAAGTTGAAAGTTTGGCGTATCTGGTTGTTTTGTATTTCCGATAAATAATTGCCTCTGGTACGTCCGTTATCCATTGTGATTGTTTCTCCCGGATTTCTGGAGTATAATACATCTACGGAACGATTCAAATTCTGCTGGTTGTAATGCGCCCAGCTATAATTTGCACGAACCTCAAAATGCTTGATGGGTTTCAATACGGCCTCGAACGTAGTAACAAACTCATATTCACGATCCCGGTTATGGTGGCCGCCATTCAATAATACGGCACTAACACCATCTGCCACTTCTCCTGTATCTGTCAGACCTGTTCTATAAACCAAGGTTCCATCTGGATGCATTGGTACAATGCTTGCCAAAGCGTGCCGCCCGGCTCTGTTGAAAATATCATTCACTCCCGATAGTCCCGGATAGGTATATTCAGAATGGTAATAGGAAGTATTGTTACTTAATTCAAACCAGGAAGTGATATTGGCAATGATTTTCGAACGGAACGTATATTTCTTAAAGCGGTCAGGATCTATTCTGATAATTCCTTTCTGATTGTAGTAGTTACCTGATAGCATGTACTTCACCTTTTCAGTTCCTCCTGAAACTGTTAAGTTATGCTCCCAAGTAGGACGGGTATTATCAAACAAACAATTATACCAGTCGAAGTTACCGTAATATTTATATTCTCCATTCTTTTCTACTACCCATGGACGGGAAGGATCTTCCACCTTGTCATTGCGACGAATCCACAATTCGTGATAATCCTCCTGGGTATAATGTGTATAAGGAACCCCTTGATATGTCTTATAGAACATATCATTGATACCGGCCGAATAATAACCACGCGTTTCAAAATCCGTAGAGGTCGTCGTTTCCCCAAAACTGAAACGTCCGTTGTAGCTAACATTGGTCTTACCTATCTTTCCATTCTTTGTTGTAACCAAAATAACCCCATAAGCAGCACGGGCACCATATACGGCAGCAGCCGAAGCATCCTTCAAAACACTGATGGATTCTACATCATTGGGATTTACCTTATTTATATCTCCCTCAATTCCATCAATGATAGTCAGTGGTGCCGCATCCGCACTAATTGAGTTGACACCACGAATATTGAAACTTCCCCCTTGTCCGGGACGTCCCGAACTAAAGTTTACGTTCATATTCGGTACAGAACCTTGCAGAAGCTGTGATAAGTTGGCAGCAGAACGAGTCGTTAATTCGTCACCCGAAACGATAGCAACGGCACCAGTCAGGTTTACTTTTTTTTGTGTACCATATCCCACTACTACCACTTCTTCCAGTGTCTTACTATCTTCGCGGAGAACTACTTGGGACAGATTTCTGCTGGTAGCAGCATAATTGACCGTAATATATCCGATGTATGAGACTGTAATCGTACTGCTTTCGGAAACATTAGCCAAAGTATAACGTCCGTCTACATTCGTTATTGTACCCAAAGAGCTGCCTTTCACCATCACACTGGCGCCAATAATCGGCTCTCCTTTCTCATCGACTACCCGGCCGGATATATTTCTTTTGTTCGCATTACTGGCCTGTTGTTCAGAATCCGTAACTTTCTCCTTCAAATAAATTTTTGTTTTTCCGATCTCATAGTTTACGTTAGTACCGAGAAACAAATCATTCAGAACTTTGGATAGTTCCTGATTCTTTACTTCTACCGTTACTATTCGATCCGGATTGACGATCGTACGGCTATAAGCTACCGTAAGACCAGTTTGCTGTGTAATAGCAGAGAATACTTTCTCCAGCTTTACTTGTTTAAGATTCATTGTCACCTTTTGGGCAGAAGCGGACACGCTTATGATTATCCCCAGCAACAATACGAGCAGAACTTTGTGTTTCATACTACTTGCTTTGATTAAAGTTAAACTTAGATTTAAAATCTCATTTATGTTTAGTAGACACACAAGTCAAAAAAGCGGGTGAGAGAAAAAAGAGTTTTTTTGCATAAGCCTAATTTATTTCATAACATTCTTATTCTAAAACAGTAAAGGCTGCGTATATACACAGCCTGTTCTCATTCTATTATCCTATCCAGTATATTCTTACTTCTTTCCGTCCTGTTTCATTCGGACTGTCACTTCTTTCCGAACTTCATCATATTCAAATCTTACCGGCGCTATCTTTTCCAAATCCTGAAGCACTTTTTCCAGTATTGTATTATCCGAGGTTAAAGTATATACATATTTCGATGCCTGCTCATCCTCTATCTTAAAGTTTACATTGTACCATCGGTTCAATACCTTGATTACTTCTGTCATAGGAGTATCTTTAAAAGAAATCACATTGTCCTTCCACATCGAGACTTGCTTTGAATAATTGTTCTTGATGATTTGACATCGGTCACTTTCTTTATTATAGATCAGCTTTTCGCCTGGTAGTAACGGATATTCTTTTGCAGAGGAGAGAGTCAGGTTTACATGGCCTTCATCCAGACAGATCACAATATCTTTGTTTTCGGGGTAAGCTTGCACGTCGAAAGAAGTTCCCAAAACATGAACCGAAGGTCCGTTCAGATTAACAATAAACGGACGTTTTTTATTCTTGGCTACCACGAAATAGGCTTCTCCCACCAGAAAAACTTCCCGTTTACTCAATCCGAACTTTTTAGGATACTTCAACCAGGAATCCGAATTGATATAAACTCGTGTCCCGTCTTGAAACATCATCTGTATCCGCTCCCCTTTGGCAACACGAATTTCCTCATATTCCGTAGTACCGAATAAATCCACCCGGGAATTGATCTGTAAATAAAGACCTATCAGGAAAATAACGGGAATCAAGATTGCAGCCACACGGAAGCAGATACGTTTGATTTGTTTACGTGATATGTTCTTTTGGATCTGATAGTACATCTTTTCTGAAGGTATAATATGGTCCACATATATTTCTGCCGTTTCGGCATTTAAACATTCCGCCTCCCGGGTCATCACAGCATCCAGATAAGTGTTCCCTTCTTCTGTGGCAAACCATTCCGCCACAAATTTTGCATCCTCCGGCGTAGCAACTCCGGCAAGCACTTCTTCTATTTGTTTATCAGTGGGTCGATTCATTCTCTTTTTATCTTAAATTGTGGACACTCAAATATGTCATTAGTGTGACAAAAGTAACAATTATTAGCATTTTACTTAAATGAATACGTAGCATTTTCAATGCTTCCGTATAATGCGTTTTGACTGTATTAACAGACAGATTCATCCGTTCGGCTATTTCCTGATTCGTTAGTTCCTCTTTCACTTTCATCAAACAAATACTGCGTTTCTGTGGCGGAAGCATATCTACCGCTTTATAAAAAGAGGCCATCAATTCTTTCTTCTCCAGATTTTCTATCAGATTATCTTCGTAGACAGGCGCCGATTGTGCTATCTCATAGTTCTTACTGATTGCACTATTCTCATTACGAATCAGATTTAAGACATGATTTTTCGTCATAGTGAACAGATAGTTTTTAAGGCTGATTCCTACATGTAGTTCCGACCTAAATTCCCATAAACGGGCAAAGACATGTTGCACTACATCTTCTGCCATGTCTGCATTCATTAAATAACGGTAAGCTAATACATATAGCAGCTTATGATATCTGCCATAAGCCTGTGTAAAAGCTCCTTTATCTCCTTTTTCTATGAAGGAAAAGAGCTTCTCGTCATCTGTATTAGTATATTGAGCTGATTTATCTAACATTCCTTGGATTTTGTTTAATTGTTTTTCCAAAAGAACAAAAGGCGTATTACAATTATGTGTCTTTCACAAAACAAAAGTAGTAAAATTTAGAAAAGGTAATGCATATTCCTAATAAAAAAAGTCCCTGATTAACAATCCTCACTATAAAAGAGGATCCGTTAATCAAGGACTACTCCACTAACTAATTAACAATGAATTATAAATGATAGGTAACAATTCTTTCTTCGGGTGAATCAATCCAGAGACGCCACACTCCTTCCGATACTTTCTCCGGTATTCCGATATTTGCTTTGGGTGGACGCCGACTATTGATTGTCAAATAGCCTTCCCCTTCTGTAGCTTTCACTTTCATCGTTTTGCCATTCATATAAACATGGATATCGCCATTCGGAGTGGGTACAGTACCCTCCATCCATTTCAGTCCTCCCAATACAGGAGCAATAGCAAACTCCTTATATCCTTCTTTCACAGGTTTCACACCCAAATAATATTTGCCGAGCAGATAGATAGGACTTGCTCCCCAGGCATGACACAGACTCTTGCCATAAGGACGGCCGTACATGGCAAGATGTTGCGTTCCAGTTTCTTCAGGGTTGTATTTTTCCCAGAAAGAGGTAGCACCCTCCTTCAACATACCGCCCCAGTAAGCTTTCATTTCCTTCATAACAGCCTCCTGTTCACCCAGAGCACAAAGAGCTTCCAATTCATAAAAACGCATATAAGGCGTTGTGATTTTCAGAATGCTGTCATTCAGAAGAACAGAGTTCTTAATGGCTTGCTGCTTATCTGCGTTCAGATACTGGAAGAATACAGAAAACATATTGGCATAACGCGTCACAGCATCACTTTGCCGACCATTCACACGATTATGCACAAATGCCTGTTTCTGATTGTTCCAGAAAGTAGGTTCTAACTTTGCTTTCAGAGTAGCGACCAGCTTCTCATACTTCTGCTTTCCAATCTCATCCCCAACTAAATCAGCACACAAAGCCATTGTTTCCAGACTTCTGCAAAATAAAACTTGCTCAAAAGAAAGTTCTCCTTTTTTATCCAGATAGCCGTCCGCCCAGTCCACAAATACCCAGTCACCGGTCATACCTTCCACCATGCCATTTTTATTTGTACGTCCCAATACATAATCCATCATCGTTTGCATACGTGGATACAGTTGGTTGACAAAGTGGCGGTCGCCACTATACATATAATAATCATATACGCTAAGGAACCAATAGAAAGTATAGTCCATAATCGTATTGCTATGGCTGGTCACAGGATCTTTGCCACGAAGCAGCCAGATTGTACGTTTCACGGATTCACTATCGAAGAAAAGATAATAATTCATCAGATAACTTTGGATAGCATCCCCACTCCATACCCAGCGGTCGCGTTTGATACCGTCAATAAAGAACTCGCGGGTAGTGAGATGCATGGTATAGGCCCCCACTTCCCAGATACGGTTCAATTCTTCATCATTGCAACGGAAACTTCCACGATACTCTTCAGGAAGATATTCATATTGCATGGATACTTCTCCTATTTGTACACCCGGTTCGTGGGTAACGTAGACATATCGAAAAGCTTTACTATTCTCCAACGTATATTCGTTATCAGAACTATTTAAGGGAGAAGTGCTACGGATGGCGAGGTCAGTCACTTGTCCCGGTTCTAACAACAGTTTGTCCAAAGTTTCACAATATGCTTTATCCTTTGCTTCTTCCGGACTTTCACCATAATAAATCTCTATTTTTCCTTTTCCGGAAAGATTCTTCAATGTGATGAATCCGAATGTCTCTTTTCCAAAATCATAAAGAATACCTCCTTCAGCCTGTTCTGTCTTCGCAACAGGTTGCTGTGGTTCACGCATCAGACTGAATTGGGAAGGAAGTTGGGTAGCCCCGTCAAAGTTCCAACATCCGGCATCCATATAGATCGTAGCAGATGTATCACTGGCTTTTCCGCTCTCATCAATCCATTCTTTATCTTCGTAAGTCACTCGCCAGGAGGAATCAGAATTCACCGTCTTCCCTTTCACATAAATGGTGGGAGGAGTAGCCTGATTCCAGACTTTGATGTTCAGGTTATGCTTACCGGCAGGAAGAGTCATCGTCTCCGGCATACCGAATTGAAGCTTTCCATCCAGCTTGACATTATACTTTCCTTCCGCAGCAATAAAAATCTCTTCCGGCTCGGAAAGATTCAGTTGCTTGCTGAATTCAACAACTACATAATGACTGTCCGTTTTCCAGAAAGGAGGGAAAAATGCACCCCGTTCCGTACGACGGTTGTTCATTTGATTTCCCAGCCAGATTTCATAATCTCCCGGATACCAAATCCAGGTCTGGGCAAATGTGCTACTTGCCAGAGACAAGACACCAAGCAATATCATATATTTCTTTTTCATTATTCTTTCTATTATTAACCGACTAATCACTATCGGACATTCAGCAAATCCTTGTATTCTGCTTCCAATCCTGCACGTTCACGAATAGCATCATCCACTTTCGGACCATTATTCTCCCATACATTTCCGGGGCCATTGGCATTTTGCAGATACTTCTCCCCTTCCGTCCAATTATCACGAACAGTAATAAAAGAAGAACCCTCATCTGTATAAAGGTAGAACCAATGATTAGGATCGTGCACATACCCCGGTTTATAGATACTATGCACACAATTCTCCGTTACATAGCTTTTGGGCTGTGAACCAAGCGTGTAAACACCCGCTACATCATACATGTGTTTCGCATAATGATGAATCAGATTTGCATGAACTCTGTTATTACGCATACAATTCACAGTTTGTGTCCATCCCCAACCAAGACTGATGCCACTATAAGGAACTTCACTAATTTCATTATGCTCGATATTAATATCACTCACATACCCCGCAGCAATGGCGAGACATCCCCAGTCCTCATTACCTACTTCCGTGAAATAGCAATTATTGATTTGTTGGTGTGTACATACTTCCCGGCGGTCAGCAGGATCATAAGGCAAATGCGTTTCGTGAGCAGCCGGAGAAAAACTACCGGCCAGCAAACCATTTCCTGCAATATCGCGAAAGAGACAACCACGAACAATACCACCCTGCACCGCTTCTTCATAATCCAGTCCGGTAGAACCCAAATGTTCAAATCGGCAACGCTCAAAATCAATCTGCCTGGCAGCAGCTATTCGGACAGCAGCCGCAGGACGACCCAACCATCCTTGATTATCCAACGGATGATTCAGATAATCCCGTTGCATTTTTGGATCAATCCGGTACCCATCCGTCAGATACATACCTGCCTGAAGAGGCACATGTCCTTTCTCCGACGGACGCATCCACGTAGTATAAGAAAAAGTAATTTTCTCAAAACGAATATGACACACAGGATGATCCAAAGTACCTTCTACCTGTACTAACGTCTCAATGGCAGGTACCATCACTTCCGCCTCCTGCATCTTCTCTCCTTCCCGTGGATAATAATACACTCTACGGGCATCCATATCGTGATACCATTCACCCGGCACATCCAATAGCTCACGGGCATTCGTCAGATAAAAAGCAGAATTATGTCCGTCCGTCGTCACCATTGGACGCGGCCAAGGATGTTCAAACTGAATCCGGCTTTCCGGCTGGTGAAAACGTACCACAGCACTATCTCCCTGCACCTCAATAGACCGAATCCGAAGATTAGCCACACACCACATCTGATGGATCACCATCTCGGCATATTCAGCCTTCAATTTTCCCTTATTATCAATAAGTCTGCGTACCGCAACCGCAGGAACATAAAGAACTTCATTCTTTTCATCCACGCTGCAAATACGGTTCATCTTTTCGAAATCCTCTACATCACGGGCACGGACAGCCTTTTCTCCATTCACCCACAACTGACGAAAATCCAATGGACGCCCATTAAATGCCGGCACATCTGCCACCCAGAGCTTTCCTTGTTTCTTCCAATTCTTGATACGGACTCCTCCACTCAACACCACCTTTTCATCGGCTACTGAACGGATCACCGTCGGTGATTCCTTTGTCCCACTATCTTCCTGGCGAATAAAAACCGGCTCATACAGAGCGTACGTTCCACCCTCCATATAAACAGTGATTCCTCCCTGTACACGGTCATCTCCCGTCCTCCGCCACTCACGCGCCTGCCGTAAAGCAGCAGTCAGCGTTGCTTTGGGAGACTGGCGGGTTCCATCATTAAAGTCATTACCTTTGGGAGAAACCCATATCTCACCGGACCATAACCAATGACTGCACAAAATACATATAGCCGTCAAAAATAACTTTCTCATCCTCATTTCTTCATTTCTGTATCATGATTTATCTGGCAAGAGGCATCCATACGGTCATCTCTCCTTTTCCTCTATTTCCCCAGGCATAATAAGGAATCAAACGAATATCCACCGTCTTCTCTGCCTGAACCACCGGACGATAAAGTACTCCTTCCCAAGAAGTTGCAGATGCCAGACGCGCTTTACCTTCGAGCGCTACAATCGGACTACCCTCAATCGTGATCTTCTTCGGAGTCAACTTTATATCAGCAGGGATCAATACATTATCAATCTTCTCTCCATTCGCTATGTCCATATTTTCCAGACAATAAACCAACGGTCCGCGCTTCACGACCACCTGGTTACGAATCTCCTCTGCCAACGGATGAGCTTCGAGCAAACGCACAGGCATATCCATCACTAACTCCACTACATCCCCCTTCTTCCATGCACGATTTACTTCCGCATACGAATTTGCCTTCACATTGACTTGCAACGGCTGTCCATTCACCGTAAGCGTAGCCTTTTCGCACCATTCAGGAATACGTAAGAAGAGCGAGAAAGTACCTGCCTTACGAGGAACTTTATCCAACGTTACGCGTACATTTCCATCCCAAGGATAATCCGTTTCCTGCGTCAGAGCTACTTCTCCCTTCTCTTTCCAAGTCGTTGTCAATGTATTTGCCCCATACAGATTGCAATAAATCCCTTCCGGACTCAATGTATATGCATAGTTTTGTGCCTGGCACAGTGTACGCAATGTGTTCGGAGGACAGCAGAAACAACTGATATATTCTGTCCGTTCCTTTGGCCAGCGAAGCGTGTAAGGAAGATCGGCACTGATACGAAGCGGATTCGTGTAGAAATACTTCTTTCCATCCAGACTAATACCGCTCAATACACTATTATAAAGACAAGTCTCCACAAGATCAGCATATTTCGCATCCCCTGTCACCTCCAGCATCCGCCAGTTGAACAGCATATTACCGATATTGGCACACGTTTCATTGTGAGCAGTGCTATTCGGCAACTGATAAGGACGTCCATAACTCTGATGCACTTTCTGAATACTATCCGGCTCATAACACGTTCCATCAGGCGATGTACCATCATAAAGAGCACCGCAAGCACCGGTCACATACATTTTCCGGGTCACGATATCATTCCAGATACTAGTCAGGTTCTTCATTAATTGCTGCTCACCGGTTTCTGCATATACATCCGCTACTCCGGCATACAGATAGTTGGCGCGTACGGCATGTCCCATCGCACGATATTGATCGCGGAAAGGAATACGGTCCTGATTATCGTCCGTACCGTTCTCCACCATACCACGGATATCAATCAGATTCTTTGAAAGTTCCAGATAACGGGGATTTCCGGTAGCCCGGTACATTTCAACTACCCCCATATAATGAGAGGGACAAATAGCATTGCGAGCCAGTTCGGCAGAAGCCGTTTCATAAAAATGACAGAGGAAATCCGTCGCTTTCACAGCAGCATCAAAAAGAGTAGTTTTTCCGGTGGCACGACGATGCACAATACCCGCCATCATCAAGTGTCCCAGATTATAAGTCTCAAAGTTCAGCCGATTGGCAAAAGCTCCTTTTTCATCCTCGTCACCTACTTTCGTTCCAATGACCGTTTGTTTATGCTGATCCTCCAATACATGAGAGTCAATCCCTTTATTCAGTTCTTCGATAACAACAGGCGTATGTATATAACCGTCTGCACGTTGGGCTTTTACGACACAAGTAATAAAGTTATCCATTAACTTGTCCAACTCCGGATCTTTATTAACTGCATAGACAGAAGCCACACCTTCCATCCATTTATACATATCTCCGTCATGAAATGGAGGTCCCCAATGCTCTCCTTTGCATACCCCGGCAGCAATCTCAAAATTACGGAAACCGTGAGAGATCTCCGGCGCGTTCCAAGTGTTCCACATACTCTGCAGGGAAGTCCGGCTAAATACCTGAAAGCGATCTCCCCAGAATCCATCCGTCCAATGTACGGCACCGATTCCGGTATTCGCCATCTTCGCAAAACGGCTCTGACTCATATCCGTCAATCCATTACTTTGCGCAAGTGCTCCCGTAACGGAGGCGGAAGCTAAAAGAAGTAACAGTTTTATCTGTTTCATTAATATGGATAATTTAAAATTTACACAATATCTTTATAAAAAGACGTGATTATCCGTATTTTGTACTCAATAAAACAAAAAAGCGAAGATTGCCAAGCAACCCTCGCTTTCAGTAAAAAATATCTGAACTAACCTTTTATTTCTTGTTTATCAGGCGTATAATTCAATCCTGCCTTCCTCGCCTGCGAATGTTGAAACTGTCGGGCAATCTTGTATTCATGTCCCTCTTTCAGCAAATAACTCCCAGTCTGCTTGAACCAAAAGCCGACATTCGCATCTATACATTGCTGCCGGATATCCAGCACCCACTCGTAGTCACACATTCGGGCTTCCTTTCCCGACTCTCCTCCGGTAACCACCTGTTCCACCCAATCCCCTAACTCGCCTCTGAAATCAATCCGGCTAAGAAGCGGCTCGCAGATAATGATTTTATGTTTAATAGGAATTTCTCTATAAATAGGTAGACGATAATCCACCCTATCCTGATTCTCCATTGTGCAGCAGATTGTTACGTTCTCATACCCATCACCCCAATCCGGAGGCAGACACTGTTGTAATCGATCGATTCGTTTGGTGATAAAAAGGAAATGCAAGTCCTGCCGTATCCGCATCATCTCCCATGCTTCGGCACGCCATTCGTCGGCATCTTCTATCAGAAAATCCGAAGTAAAACAAGTATATACCAGATTTCCCGAAGGTATCTTATACGTACCGTTCTTTTTTCGAAGCAAAGGTAAATCAAACTTCTCCGTCTTTGTCACCACCGAACTGTCTTTTCCATATTTACCATCCGTCCGGTACACATAACAATGCCGGCAGCCCTCACTCAATTTGTGACAGCCGTGCCAGAGATTCCACATTGAAGCCTTTTCACCCATCTTCTTTTTTTTCAAAGATATATTTAATCTATGATATAACCATAAAAAGAGTGCACCTTATTCTTCAACAGAATAAAGGTGCACCAAAACACAAACAAAACAAACAATAGAGCGACCTTCACAGGCAGCCGATCCACGAGGGATCTTTATCTTAGTCAGCCCATCTTGACGATGGCAGCTTTCTTTTACAGCGATACCCCTACTGCCAGCACCAATGTAGGCAAAAAGCATTCCGTGTATTGCCTTACATGAATCCGGTTTTCCATTTCCTCCCAAAATTCTAATTGCTTATAACGGGTAAAGTAGCACCCAAAAATCATAAAAGAATGTTTCTTTTTATCGAGAAGACATTTTGCTAATCGACTATTATATATAATCATTAATCCCTAATATTGTTTGTTAGTTACCTTCTGCAAAGGTCCGTATAATCACAAATACGGCAAATTATATTCATGTCTAAGAGAACAATATCTGTTTACAAACAAGACTAATAGCAAATATTATAAATAGCCTGTTTTGATATATGCAAAATTCAAACTCAAAAGCTACCACTTTTACGTTATTCGCACATTTAGGGCTACACAATCAATTATCACAATAAAAAATTTCGCCCTCATTCTCATTGTATATCCCGATGATGAATATGAATATTATTGAACAATCACTCCATTAAGCCCGATATACCTCTACAAAGATAGTATTATTCTATATATTTCTATGCAAATATTCAAAAAAACATTTGAATGATCCTTGGATATATAACCCGGATTTAACACCATGGTTATTGAGCTAGTACAACCATCGGTCTATATTCCGTTTTTCTGCACTGAACTCCACTCCTACTTTGACCAACACACGTCCGTCCGCCTGATAAGGAATCAGATAACCTTTTTCATCTATCTGTTGTAGGGCCTGTTCAGCAGTGCCATTCAGTTTAAACTCAAATACATAGATATACTTCGGAGTTTTCACCACTGCATCCGCTCGTCCACGGGCACTAAGCACCTCTGCTCCGGTAAATTGTCCCATCAGTTTAACAACCAGATAGAATACAACTTGATAATGCCGTTCGGTCTTTTCGTTCAATTCGTAAGGGAAATCAGCAAAGAAAGCCTGCAGACGGGTAAGGAAGGCATCAACGTCACCCGCACGTAATTCCTGAACAAATTTACCGATATAGAAATTTTGTTCATCTTCGCTGATTGGTGTATAATAAGGAACTAGAAAATTAAGAAATCCATAACGGACTTCATCATTAGGAAAAGCCAGACGATATAGTTGAAACTCCTTATCATAGTCTTTTATAGTCAGATAACCACTCTGATAAATCAGTGGAATAGGATTATTGGCATCCACTCGATACTCCATAAATGAAGAAGCACTAGCCTCTATCCCATCAATCAATGTACGCAAATCATACTCACTCTCTTTAAGTAATTCAACCAAAAAAGTAGGAGTACCGGTTTGGAACCAATAATTACTAAACTTATACCCATCGAAAACATTAAGCACACTGAACGGATTAAAGACTCCTTCAGCAAACTCACAAAAATGATAACCGTCATACAAAGCTGTCATTTTATTCAATGTTTCTTCATAAGTCAGTTCATTCATTTCCGCCAGCTGGTTCAATTCAGGAATAAAAGTATCTTCCAGTTCCTGCCGCGTAATACCACAAATCGTTGCATATTGAGGCTTCATGCTGATGTCATTCAACTGATTCAAGTCACTAAACACACTGACTTGCGCAAACTTAGTTACACCGGTAAGGAAAACAAAACGAAGATAGCGGTCAGAGCTTTTCAGTACGCCATAGAAGGCCTTCAATGTTTTACGATAATCATCAAGTAAAGCATTGTCACCCAACGCTTGCAACAAAGGCTTATCATATTCATCAACGAGCACTACTACACCACGCCCAGACTGTTCACTGGCACGACGAAGTGTACCAGCAAAACGCCCCGAAAGAGTTTCCTCATCTTCTCCTTTACCATACTTCAGTTCCCATTGTGTCAACTGTCGACTAAGAATCTCGACCAAGGCTTGGGGAGAATCATATTTTTCCGCATTCAAATCCAAATGCAATACCGGATACTTCTTCCACTCCTTTTCCATGTCAGCTATGGCTAACCCATCAAACAATTCCTTCTTACCTTCAAAATAAGCTTCAAAAGTAGAAAGAAGAAGACTCTTGCCAAAGCGGCGGGGACGATTAAAAAAATAAGGTTTTCCTGTGTTAGCTATCCGCCACACGAAAGCTGTTTTATCTACATAAAGATAATCCCCTTCACGAAGTTTCTCAAAAGTCTGTATCCCAATAGGAAGTTTACGCAATATCCCGTTCATAATTACTTTTCTGTCTTTAATTATTTAAAGATACGCATTTCTATGGGAATACATATACAAACTACAAAAAAAAACTGCACCTTCACAGGTGCAGCAGCTACATAAGTTCATCTTTCATTAGAACTGATTTCATATACAGCAAACAGTATATTATGTTTTCTTCAATCTATAAATCCCATACCCGATAAATAAACCCAATAAAATAATTCCATATAAATATTTACCTCCTATTCTGCTAGTATGTTTTTCAAAATCTGTCTCATGAGACTTCATTTTAGAACTTATACCCAACGAATTTACTGATTGTGAATTTACCTTTTGGAGAAGCTGTTTCTGATTAGTATTTTTCCTATCAACCACCGTTCTCACCATCATCCCTACCCTTAAACCCAATGTGTCCACAGGAAACATGATTATCGACTGCTCCATATATTCCTCCATTGTTTCCGAATCCCTTTCCGAAATAAATTCCTGTTCTTCAATACTTTTCTCCGAACAAAATTCAAAGTTCGAGTCTATTTTGACCTCCTCCCTCCTATTTACTAGCTCTCTTTTACTCCTGCATCCCGACAGCACCCCCGGAAGAACGAGACTCAATAATAAAACAAACAGCAGCTCCCTCCCACTCTTCATAAACTCCCTCACATCAAAACAAGGACACGCTTTCACATATTCATAAGGTTCGATCACCCCGTCTCCATTCAAATCCGGCGAAGTATCCCGGTGTCCCAATACCTGAAGAATAGTATATTGCCGTTGCAAATCCATTATTACTTGATAAAGCACCCGTTTTTGAGCATTTGTCCGGGTATCTGCCGGATGTCCATTCTCATCCAGTCCCCCGACATAACAGATCCCGACACTTCGCTCATTCCAACCTTTACAATGCGCTCCTGCCAAATCAATCTCCCTTCCTTTCTCCAGTCTTCCGTCCAGACGGATAACATAATGATAACCAATACCGTTGAACCCACGTTCCCGGTGCCAACGGTCAATATCTGCGGCGGTAAAATCCTGTCCGGCTTTTGTAGCCGAGCAATGCACTATAATAGAATCTATCTTTCTCATGACATTTTATTCTTATCAACTAACCTCATTAATATTCTGAAGGAGGAATGCGCTTCACACACCCTCTGATATCACACTTTTTCACCTCCGACTCTTTCTGTGCCAACTCTACTTCATGGCATTTATGTATCCAGTCGATCTTCTCTTCCTGCTCCTTGCGAAGCTCGATATAAAGCCCGTCTATTTTCTCGTCCCGCTGTGTCAGGCGATCTTCCAGCCAATCCACCTTTTTACGACGATTTTCTTCTTCCAGACTGCTTACGTTTGCCTCCTCTTTCCGTGCATCCGTTTTCCGGCAAGAGATATATCTCACCATCCATTTCACCGCTTCCAAACCACCCATAGCAGTAATGAAAGCAAGGATTGTAGTTATTTGCATATTGATCTATTTATGTAGTTATAAAGAAAGAATGAGGCCGAAGCCCCATTCCAAACAAAGTCGTTAATTCCCGACTTCCCGTTTATCAAGCTGCCGGATCGGGTGCTTCACCATTGCCTCCTGCACCTCCGTCAGGTTCCGGTGCTTCACCATTGCCTCCTGCATCTCCGTCAGGATCCGGTGCTTCGCCTCCTTCACCTGAATCACCGTCAATGATACTTGAGTCATTGATATGGTCCAAATCCTTAAACCTCAATCCATCCGAACGCGTCGAAGTTCCCGTAAAGAGACGAATATCCGAATTCGCACGAAAACAAACCCGCAGACCGCTAATGTCAGATGCAGTAAAGTCTTCCGCCTTTTCCGTTCCCTTGCTTTGAGCTGAAAGGAAAAAGTAACCCAATCCCTTAATGTTCACTGAACGGCCCGAAAGTAATGTCTTACGTAGAAGTGTACGAAAATCTTTCAATACACTAATCGTTTCACCCTCACTGACACCGGAAGTAGAAGAGATTTCTTTCGCAAACTCATCCAGTGTAGCACTCGTATCATACTGATAAGAAATCACCGGATACACTTTCTTTCCTGCCTCTTTGTTTGTCGGATCACACAGACGTTGAACTCTTTTAAATCTAATTGCCATAATACTTTTCTTTTTTAAATGAATACTGTTTAATAATTATTTCGCTAACGTTAACGATGCAAAGATGCGGCATATTCAACGGACATGAAACGACAAGCGATTATCGGCACTACAAAGCCTACAAACAATATTTATAGCAAATAATCAACCCAATACCTTGAAAAAAGCGACAAGCAGGGAGGCAAGGGAACATAAAAAAGACCGGCAAACAAAGTCACGCTTTGTATGCCGGTCTTACTACCTAAAAACAAATTCCTTTTCTAATCCTATCGATCACGAGTCCAGGTTAAAAAGAAAATCAATGACTAAATTCATTTTACGTAATGTTCCAATCCTTTCTGTAAAAACTCAATATAGGAAGTAATATCTTCATTATATGCGTACGACTTATTCAACGGATAACCTTCATTATCCAGCAATACATAAAAAGGTTGTGCATTTGCTCCAAACTTCACACGTTGCAGATAGCTCCATCTATCCCCTACCGTGCGTAAGGTACGCTCCGTTCCATTTTCCGTAACCTTAAGCGGCTTGTCCAACGGAGTCTTATCATCCACATACAAAGAGATAAGCACATACTTGTCATTAATAATGCGGCCTACTTGATTATCAGTCCATACTGCAGCCTCCATCTTCCGGCAGTTCACACAACCAAATCCTGTGAAGTCAACCATTACAGGCATTCCCTGTTGACGAGCATACTCCATTCCGGCATCATAATCCCTGAACTTCGGATGGACTTCATTCGAATACAGATTAAAATCCTGTGTCATTACAGGAGGGGCAAATGCACTGACAGCTTTTAGGGGAGCTCCCCAAAGTCCGGGAATCATATATACTGCAAATGCTAAAGAGACGAGTGCAAGGAAGAAACGTGTAACGCCTACTTTATTTTCATCACCATCGTGCGGAAACTTGATCTTCCCTAACAGATATATGCCCATCAGACCAAAAATCACAATCCATAATGCTAGAAAAGTTTCCCTGTCCAAAATTCTCCAGCCGTATGTAAGATCGGCCACAGACAGGAATTTCAGTGCAAAAGCAAGTTCCAGAAAGCCCAGTGTCACTTTAATCACATTCATCCATCCTCCTGATTTGGGCATTGACTTCAGCCACGAAGGAAAAAGGGCGAATAGTGTAAAAGGTAAAGCCAAAGCAATGGCAAAACCTAACATTCCGATAGCAGGAGCAATTACACTGCCAGTTGTAGAAACCTGTACGAGCAAAAAGCCGATAATAGGTCCCGTACAAGAAAAGGAAACTAAAGAAAGCGTAAACGCCATCAGGAAAATGCTTAATAATCCACTCGTTGCTTCCGCTTTACTATCCACCGCATTGCTCCATTTAGACGGTAGAGTAAGTTCAAACGCCCCGAAGAAAGAAGCTGCAAAAACAACCAACATCAGGAAGAAGAGAATATTGAATATGGCATTCGTTGATAAGGCATTTAATGCGCTGGCACCGAAAATTAAAGTAATTGCCAGTCCCAAGGTCACATAAATCACCACAATCGAAGCGCCATAAGTCCATGCATCCCGAATTCCCTTCTTCTTGTCTTTGTTTCTCTTCAGGAAGAAGCTCACAGTCATAGGAATAATCGGCCATACACAGGGAGTGAACAAAGCCAATAACCCACCAAGAAATCCGGTGACAAATACATACAGCCAGGATTTATCCTCTTGAGAATGTTCTTCACCCAACTCTTGCAGTTCATTAATAACCGGCTTCCAAAGATCATTTTCCGATTGCTTCTCCATCACATTTACCGGAGTCTCTTCCTCCTCTTTTATAACTGCGATATTCGCTTCTGCTTTTGTTCCATATTGAAAAGGAATTTGAGTCGGAGGTAAACAACTCTCATCATTACAAGCCCCAAACTCCAAAAATCCTTCTATAAAGTAATCACTTCCTGTAAATCTTATTTTTTGGATAAACTGTACCGTATCTTCAAAATAGCGTACATTCATCTCAAACATTTTATCATAAATACTGATTTCTTTTCCAACAGGTTTCAGTTTACCTACTATTTCCACATGATTACTTGTATCTAGGTTGAAAGTGGCGGAAATAGGACCGTCATCTCCCAATTCAGTCGAATATACATGCCATCCTTTCTCAATGGATCCTGTAAATACGATTTCGGCTTCTGTTTCCGAAGTTATTTTCAACTCATTCTTGAACTTTACAGGCTCTTTGATTTGTGCTTGTATATTCCCGATTGTGTACCAACCTAATAATAAAAATAAAATAATTCTCATTTTTCTAAGTTCAAAATTATAATCTATTATACAACAAATTTATTTCACTGTTTATATTCTATTGTGCTCGTCGGTTCCTTATATCTTTCAGCATCTCTATATATTCTTGAGAAGGATTCTTATTAGAGGTATCTGCATTTGATGGCGGAGGTATCACTTTGATCAATAAAAAGATGCAAAATATTACCCAAATAAGATTTATTGCTAAAAAAATCCAAACTTGTTTCATGCGTTGTCGTTGTTTTTCTTTAGTTTCATTACGATATTTATCAGCAATAGACAAATATCGTCCATTGCTAACAAATAATCTATGAGCAACAAAAGCGAATATAACAGCCAAAAGTATACCTAACTCTTCATTGTTTTGTACTTCCAATGAATGTAATACTCCAACTATTGGGCCAACAAAAACAAAAGTAAACAATGAGGTCGGTAGTAATAGCCCTGCTACTTCCGGTGACCTCTTTTCTCCCCACAATCTAAGCTGCCATATATATGTTCGATAAAATAGATATTCATATATCTCATATATTTGTTTAAGTATTTTCATTCTCAATATATTTTTTATATGGTCCACCATAAGTAGAAATATATCCAAAAACAATATTTGCCGAAGATTGGGATATAAATTGATAATCTTTTTCAGAAATATTGTTCCAAATTACAACTCCATTAATTATAGCATCAAGACCGAATATATATTTTCCTATTTTTTCTAAGCGTAGAGCCTTTTTCGTCACAGTACCACGAGTCCCTGTATATTGGTTACCTCCCCTAAGATGTTTTATACCATTTACCATCCATTCCACGCCACATTCCATCATGTACAAGCGAATAAGCTTTTATTCCGGTATATGTCCCTACTGCATAATTTATCATAGAGTAAGCATCACCTACACCGGGCAAACCCGTTTCTTCTATTTTTCGGAAGCTTTCCATGAATTGTGATTTCCCATCACTTACAGTCCCATAACTACTCAAGTCGTAACTAGCATTGTAAGAAAATACAGCAGCTCCATATACTGCATAGGCTCTAACAAACTCATCATATTTTTATCATTCATAGTATTCTTTCTTTAAAGTTAATTAATTATTTACCAGTGAAATAGAACGAAACCACTTATACTCCCCCTCTGCTCCTTCTCTCCATATTTTCAATTGATATGGCTTGGTTACAAAATATTTGTTTAAAGTAGGATTGTAAATTCTTACAGCAAAATTATATGTTCCTTCACCGCCATATAGTACTACAACAGTCGCATACCAATCAGAATTAAAGATTTCCTTTATAGACTCACTCGCTGGTACAGGTCTATCTATCCAACGTCCATATTCATACCATTGATAGACACCTCTCGGTATGACTATCGGATATTCAGAATCATAATTTACTATTGATATGTATGTATTCGACAAAGGACATTTATCACTCTCCCCGATACATAACCTTTCACTTAAAGGTAGTGTTTTTTCGTAATAATTTGAAAGTATAATATCCCAGCTAGTTACTACATTATCCACCACTTCATATTCTGATTCACTTTCAGAATCATCATCCGAACAACTACTTATTAATCCTAACATTCCAATGAATATGATTAATTTATATAACGATTTATTCATCATAGTATCCCATTTTATTTCTATTTATTTATAGAGCAAAAATGGGGATGCCCTCACTAACACCTTACCGAGAAGCATCCCCTTAAACTTAAGAGAAAATTTATTTCACAAGAGATTTAGTCTTACTAATATAAGTTTTCCACTTCCGGCTTGTTATAAATGAGCGAGCCAAAAGTTCCCACAGGGCGTTTCAAAGGTATAGATGGTACTCTAATGATTTCATCTTGTTGCGAGCGGGTCATTCCTGATCTTCCGCTACGTTTCACAGGTTCTCCTGTAGTCGGATCCACTCCTTGAACATCACATAGTGCCCAATATAATGGATAATTGAAATCAAAATTATCCCAATCTCCGAAAGCATAAGGAAATACATTATCAATATCATCCTCATAGCTTGAGTTTTGATTGTTCAACATGACATCCGGATCAATGCCATCAGCATAATCACCCCAATCTTTAGCATTGAAAGAACGGAAAGTAATCGGAGCAAATTCATAATATTTATTTCCATATTTATACTCTTGCACTTCCATTCCCACGTTCTTTCCCTCCGTGCGGCTACCAAATAATTTCACAGGGAAGTCGATTCCTCTTAATCCACTAATTATCAATTCACTGGCGGAAGCCGTTTCTTCTGAACAGATGATTCTTACAGAATTAAGATTTAGATCATCACCATCACCAAATCGAATGTATTCATCAGCTCCCGAACTACGCTGCATTTTCATAAATACATCCGAACGATGTGATGTACCAGCGATGGAAGCTGCTAAATAACGGGCTAATTCAACTGAACCTCCATTATTGAAACGTAAATCTAAAATCAAATCTGTGATACCTTCTGCTTTGAACTGTTGAATTACATATTTCAAGTCTTCCTCAAAGTTCAAATCAAAACTTAGATAAACCAAATAACCGATGTTGAATTTATTCTCTTTTTTATCTTTTATAAACATCGAATTCAAGATAGGACTATTGTTGTAAGCACCGGTAGTTAATGTAGTAGTTCCATCCACTAAATCATAACCACCCTGTTTTTCATCAAAGATTTTGCGTCTATAGCCGATCTTAAAAGTTTCGCCTCCACCTGCATAAAACAAAGTACTCATATATTGCTGGTAATTGTTCTTATTCAAAGTAACCCCATCAACAGAAACAATCACGTCGCCCCGTCTCAATCCGGCTTTGGTAGCAGGAGATTCTAAATACACATATCCAATAGATAACCCAATAGTTGTTCTATCCGGCATATAAGAAGAGAAAAACGTACCAAGTCCCGACCCTACAACACTTGTTGCACGAGTATTTGCACGCGTTCTACCGGAACCAGTAGTTTCCGTAATATAAGAATAGATATAACGCTTGCCGGCATTGACAGAGAATGCACGATAAGTACCTCCATCCTCCATGTTGGTTTTCATCGGTAAAAGATAAGTTGACAGAAATTTATCATAAGATACTGATTTATAATCTATATCCAATGTATTATATTCATCTTTAAAGAGATAATGCTCCTTCAAATATTTATCCATAAACTCATTAAGAGCCAGATCTACTGCTGTTCCGGAGCCTCCTTTTTGTGTAATAGTACAAACAGTAACAGGAGTTTTATATCCTTCTACTTGTACAACTACTGTCAGTATTCGTTCCTTTTCGGTTTCATTTTTATCAATCTTTACTCTGAATCCTCCCTTACCAGCAGCCGAATTGCCACTAATATTAGTCATTGAGGCCCAATCCGATCCCGTAGAATATTGCAGGGAAGGAGTCCATTTACCTGCAGCAGTAAATGAAATATCAACCGTCTCTCCATATTGAGAAACCGCTTTTTCCGTTTCATTGCTGATTGCGGTAATCCCGTTATCCGTATTATCTCCCACTTCTCCGTCGTCACTATCCGAACAGTTACTGAACGTAAACAGACACAAGACAAGTAATACTACACTATAAAAACTATAAAATATATTTTTCATTTATCTTTTTATTAAATTGGAAAACTAAAATTATTGCGTCGGAGCATCTACTACGGTTTTAGAAACTTCATAAAAACGTCCTTCTTTATCCATCCAGGTAACATTGATATTAGTTGGTAATGTTCCGTAAGTACTTCCTGAATAAGTCGTTGTTTGTTTCACACCATTCTTCATCACATACCTGATTTGTTCATCATACATACCAGTCAGGTAATCTGCCGGCCCTGCAAATACGTAAAAAATTTCACAAGCAGAGTTAGGCTTCACAGTGTAAGATACAGTGTAGAACTTATCTTTTTCTATCTTATCAATCGTAACTTCCGGTACACTGGCATTCCACAAATCCGTATCTTTGTCTTTTCTTACAAAAGTTGGCTTTTTGCTTGTATATTCCTTTTTAACCATTGTTGTAGACGGATTACCGTCAGCATCAACCGCTATCATATAAAGTACATATTCTGTATTAAACAGTATATCCTCAATAAGCAATTGATGGTTGTTCAAGTCGGTTGCCGCAATTTCAGTCACTTCATTGTTCATTATCAAAGCTTGCTTTACCATTTCTTCATCTCCCCAATACGGATAATTCTTGAACTCGCTCATTTTCATGTGAATATATCGGTATTTCACAGGGTTACCAGTCGGTGTCAATGTCAAAGTAGTAGATAAGGTTCCCGCTTCGATAGATACATCAACCGAAATGGAAGAATTATACGACATTTCTTTTGAATCGGCCTGTACTTTAATTAATGAGCCCAATTGTCCTTTATTATCCAAAGCCACCGCAACCAAAAATCCCTTTGTACCCGGTTCTAAAGAAGCCCTTTCAAAATCAACAGCCTCTTTAGATAAATTTCCGTTCTCGATAAGATACGAAATAATCTCTTTTTCTGTAGCATAGCGGGTTATAGCCTGTTCTGTCATATAAGAGTAATAAAATTTGTAACAGTTTGTCCCCGGAGTGATGGGGGCGTTAACACTAGTTACCGTAGATTTTATTGTCCCTATATTCACTGTAGCAGTTCCACCATACGTCAGTGCAGGAATTGAAATCTCCACTGCTGCCAGCTCTTCTGTTGTATATCCCTTTTCTATCTTATAAGGAATAGCCCAAAGTACATAAGTTGTTCCCGGTATAACTCTTGGCAAAAAATCCAACACCTTACCTTCTAATGGTCCATTATAATCAGAAGACTGTTTGATTCCGCCACCAAAAGCAAGATCTTCTATTACCATATCGGGTGAATAGTTGGCTTTATTTGTAATCCCGGTATAATAAGACTCACAGCCTTTTCTAGTCGCAGAAACCGTTGCACCTTCAAATGTTATATCCGATACCTTCAATTCTACAGTCGCAGCAGTCTTTATCACAGTTGCAATCACATCATCAGGCAAACACGCTTCATCCATTTCCGGTGATGGCACTGCCCAGATCATATATGTCATTCCGGCTTCAGGATCCTTGCCCAGTAATTCTGCCAACGCAACTTTATCAAGAGCTTTTGTTTTCATATACATACGGGCAGAATATCCGTTTACCAGTTCAGCTACAGATTCTGCACTATATTCACTGATTTCCAACACTCCCAGATAATACACTTCTATTCCACTTGCCAAAGTGGTGGAAACCATCTGTCCCTCAACTGATATATTCACAGGAGCCTCCCCTATCACTACCGGAATTTCCGAAATAATACTCTTTCCGTTAGATGCAACAGCTACTATAGCAACCTTACCACCACTCTCTGCATACTGATTCTCTTTCACAGGAGCAATAATGGTCAGTCCTTTTCCTGTTAACGAAGTTTTCCAACCGTCGGGTTTCGTTACAGTATATTTTGAAATACCACTCATCTCAACCGGTATCAGTTTCTCTTCACCGTTCGCAAAATATTGCTTTCCTGACAACATCTCGCATTTCAAATCTTTAGATTTCAAGACTTTCAATACCGTACCATCCTTCAGTGTGAAATAAGCATAATCATCGTCCTCACTTACTCCACTAAAAAGAGAAGTATCTCCCGTAGATTCACCGGAGGCATACACACCAGTAGATTCCCAAGTCTTTCCACCATCAGAAGAAATCTCCCACTCCTTCGTTTTTGTATTGATACGAATCTTGGGAGCAGTACCCGTCACAGGCATTTTATTGCCTTCATCATCTTTTAAAAACGTTTTCTTACCATCCGTACCGGTCATTCCCCAGTAATAAATGCCATCTTCATCTTTTATCACGGTTATTTGTGGAACATCTTCCCCATTTCCCCCATTCCGAATGGTAATCTCTGTCTTATCCGAAAATTTAATAGTATAACTACCATCTTCATTCTCCAATACAGAAGCTATTGATTTATTTTGTGAGAGAGCATCAGTCAGTGTCTTCAACGTAGAAATATCGCTTTGTACATTTTGCAAGGAAGCTTCTAATTTATCCATGCGATCTTCCAGACCGGAAATAGAGTTTTTTAGATCATCGTCGTTATAACATGACGAAAACATTACTATACATACAGCCATCAGGAAAAACATCTTTTTCCTGCACTCCATAAAAAATTGAATTCTTCTCATATCCATATTTTTTTGATGATTAGAGAAAAGCCGCACGACAGACTTTCACACCATCGTGCGGAATAATTTATTTTAGCAACCTCTATTTAGCATGAGGATGTTTACCCAGTTTTTTCAGATCAAGATAAATAGTACTTCCACTCATCATCGCCCCCGGAGTATTCTTTTTCACTTCTTCCTTAATGATCATATTGGCAGGAATCCGTTTATCTTTCTTGATAACCTGTGGTTTTGCCGTTCCTATCATCCCCTTTGCTGATTTCGGAGCATCCGGGAACAATACGGAAGGATCTGTTATTATGCCTTTGTCCTTATCATAGAATACAGTATAAAGGTCACCGATCACTTCATTACCATCACTATCTGCACCGATAGGCACACATAAAGCGACTAAACGTTTGGCTTCACTTGTCTTGTCGTATGATTGAGTAGTGGAGTTCACTGTTGTCAAACCATAATCCAAACAATATTCTTTCCATACGTCCATACACTCTTGATAAGTATAGTCACCACTGGCAGAATATTTGTCCTCAAGAATTGTATGATAAACCTTGGCCACATCCTTTACAATAGAGAAATGTACAGTGAAATTACCGATTTCACTCATATACCCATCCAGTTCCATTGTTGGATTCGGACCTGCTATAATTGCCTCTGTATTAGCTTTCACAATCTTTACATCTGTCAATACACCGTTCCAATCTTCTGCCAGATATGCAAACGTATATTCGGTAGCCGGATTCAGCCCTGTCCAAGTGAAGCTCTCCACTCCTCCTGTCGCTTCGGCAGGCCATACATTTGAATCTGCAGATAACAGATATTTTATCAACTCCGCTTTATTACCATCTTCCAGCAAATCCGGTGTCATGATATACTGATGGTAGAATACTGCAGTGTTCTGGTTATAAGAATAATTCAATTTCAAGCTTGTACGTCCCGGATCGCTGATCGTTATATTAATATCAGCTTCAGATGCATCCGGAGTATCCGTAATGCGTGCTATAGTAGAAAAAGAAGCATGCTTCACTTCAGATAGCTGACCATATTTATTGCGACCAACGTAAGCCACTACATAAGAAGTATTAGGAGCCAAATCATATTGGAATTGTGTGCCTTTAAATGAACCTTCCTGTGCAAAATTTGTGTTTTTCACACCCCATCCTTCTTGATCTAGAGCTTGTGCTAAAGCAGTCATGGTTGCTTCATCCCCATTTTCATAAGGAGCCCAATCCGAGGCACTGAATATACGGTAGAACATAGCAACACAATTCTTTTTCATTTCCACATTCATATCAACCATGGATGCACCGGCTCTACTAACAGCCAAGCTACATTCCGGCTTTTCTGCATTCTGATCTATTTCCTTCAGATGAAAATCCTGACGAACATATTCACCCGGAGTCTTATTCTCATCCAACCCGATACTGGTAGCAGTTACCATTCTCTTAGGATCAGCCGTATACCCAAAGTTTACCGTATAATACAATTCCTCTTGAGGAACCTGTGCCTCTTCTGCGGCCTTAATCCAATGTCTCATAAAATCTATATACAATGGTTTACCATACGTATTTATAAATGCATCAATAGGCTCCGCATCTCCACAAAACTGATAGAAGTATTTACAATCCTCATTAGGACGATATTGAATACCAACTGCACGATAACCTGTAGTTACATCAATATCCACACGAGGACTGCCTACCACACTCTGAACCGGTGTCTTCAGATGACATATTTTCATATCTGCCGGATTCTGTCCACCTTCATCATTACAGCCAATAGTAATAATCAAATATTCTGCACCGGGCACAATTTCCGACTGGGAATATTTTGAGTTAGCCCAATCGAATTCCGCATTCGGATAACTATCTCCTAAAGTCGACCGGCTAAATGTATATGCCCCCGCTCCTTCAGAATTGTAGAGAGCTTCTATTATCAGGTCTTCCACTTCTTCCTCTGTTGCTTGTACCCCTTTGCCTACACTTTCAAACAAATAATTATACATACGGCATAAAGGATATACGTCCAACCGGTAAGACTGGACTTTAGATCCCGGAGTACACTCAAATACAAAATTATGTTCGGTATTACTAGTAACTTTAATACCTACTCCACGCTCACCGCCATCCACTTCATTTTCACCCCATTTTATAGGTGTAGGGTTGGGAGGAAGCGATGGGTCCGGATTTACCGGTACATCAGGTTCTACGCCCGGTTCGTCACTATCCGAACACGAAAAGACCATGGGACTTACAACTAAAATAAATCCCAACATGAGTAATAAACTAAATAATTTTTTCTTCATAATTAAAAGTGATAAATGTGACTAATCATTTACATATTCATAATCGGTATCGCCATTGATTGCCTTACAAACTGCCAGGTTATTTACATAGCCGTTTTTATCAGTAACCAGTGCATAAAAAGAAATATTCTCCGCTTTCCATCCTTCGTCCATAATTACAGTATACTCTATTCTTTTTTCCATACCTGCTGCTATCTGCCCCAACTTATCGCCATCGACACTAGCAGACAGTAATTTACGTACTACATGGTTATGTGTGTAATCACGATAGATCCCTCCGTCATTCTGTTGATATTTCAACCCATCTTCTACTGCATATAAGATCAAACGATATTCAGCATCCTTTTCCGATTTAACTTTCACTGTAACGGTTGCTTGTCCATCATATTGCGACTGGATACCCACTCCACAATAGGCAGGGTAGTTATCCAGTGATTCATTGAACACAGACCTCATGACATCATAGTTTTCAGACAATCCCATTTTTCCACGCATATCAACGACACACGAGGGGTAAGCAGATAAACCAAATTTATTGGACAGGATAGAAGACTGATCGATAACCATCGGATCAGCAGGTGAACCATTGACGTGAAAAGCCATCATATAAACAATACCTTCATAGCTAGAACTTATCAGATAATTCAAACGAGTCATTCCAGCCGGGCACATAGCACACCACGTCCCGGTAAATTCCATTGCACAAATGCGCCTTACAAACTTGGAGGGCGTGCCAGGTGCTTCACGCGCAATCACCGTTATCAATTTGGATACATACTTGCCGTAAGATGCCTCAAAAGCATACATCCCGACTTTGGAAGTAGAAAATGTGCTTCCATCCAAAATTTGCCCGTCCATTACGGAACGGATGACTGCATCAGCAGTGATGTCTACTCCGGCATGTGTTACCGTAAAGGTTATAACATCCTTTCCATCAGCAATCAGCGTATTCTTACTGACATTCAAAAGCACTTCCGTCTCTTCCGAATCATCAGAATTACCTGAACAGGAAATCCAGAATATACCTATGCCGCACATGCAGACCAACAATAGTATTTTATAAACATTTATATACATAGTTCTTTTTTATTCGTTATACAGGTAATCTACCGATTCTCCAAGCTTACACTCATTTACATTGTTACATGTATAAGTTTTTCCCCCATCCAGCGTTGTCAGCATAGACACAATAACACGCATATTATCCACATTCCATCCCGGTTCCAATTGGCAAGACCGTTGCATGGTAGCTTCTGTTCCTGCCTTTACCTCCCCATTGAAACGGTCACCGTTCAATGACGTAGATACCACCGCACGAACCACATTGTTATGCGTATAATCATTCCCTCCATTCATTTGGGTATATTTAATTCCATCCTCTACCAGATAGATAAGGCAACGATAGGTATTTGTCACGTTAGAAATTATTTTGGCAGTAACCATTACTGTACGGTCAGCAGCATTATGCACTGATTCAATGGCCACACCGCAAGAGGCGGGATAGTTACTCAACTCATTTTGAAGTTCTTTTTCAATCTGGCTCTTAATACTGATCATTTCTTTCGTACCTTTTCGCATATTATAAAAGAAACGGGGCAGTCCCGAGAAATTACCGAGAATATTAGTCCGGTAGTTGTTAGTAGCTGCCGTACTCATAGGATCGGTCACCCCACCGAAGTCCATGTGGAAAGAAGCCACCGCTAATCGTCCCGGTTGTTCAGTCTGAATGGCTTTCAATGTAGTAGTAAGTGCCGGACAGGCCTGACACCCGACAGAGGTAAACTGCATCCCCAGCAATTTATGATAATAGTTGACTCCTCCTGATACGGAAGTAGCCTGAACGGTAACTTCATTTTCACTGACTATTGACTTTCCTTCATAATAACGGGCCTTAAAAACGTATGTGCCCGGCACTGAAGTACTGAAAGCACGAACACTGTAATCCATATTTTCCTCTCCCGATTCCTTTACTAAAATCAGGTTCATGGTGCTCTCGTTACTTACATCTTTTGTGCCCAACTTAACTGTAAAAGTCACCTTCTCCACCCCATCTGCCTGTATAGCCGTTTTATCGGCCGTAATACGCAGAATGCCGTCATCCGTCCCTCCGTTCTCCGTTTCGTCCGAACTGCCGGAACAGGATGACAGCATTGATAAACAAAGGATCATTACAATTGGTAGAATTGTCGAGTATAATTTATTCATAGGATCTAATCATTATAAAGATAGTCTATACTACCATTGATAGAACATTCGGTTATATTATCCACCATATATGCATCATCAACTTTCCGCAATGCATAAACCACTATCCGCGATGTTGCAGGATTCAGGTTCTTGGCATTAGAAATAGTGAAAGTTGCGGCAGTATGCTCTTCGTTTGCATTTACAGTGAATCGTCCGTCTGTCGACATTGACAGGTAATTATTGGAGATAGCTCTGACTGTATAGTCATACGAGGATTCATTTCCTCCGGATGCGGTCAAACCATCAGTAACCAAGACATACACCAGATCATATTCTCCTCCCTGGCTTGACTTCAATGCTGCATTTACCGTTATCTCACCAATAGAAGTATTATAAGATGTATTCACCTTGATTCCGCATGTAGCCGGATATTTTCTAATCTGATCTTGTAAGGTCTGTTTGATTACACTAACATTTCTATCTATCGACATCACCTTCAAATCATAGATGCAAGTAGGAAAACCGGATGCTCCGAAACGGCTCATAATTGTGCTTGTTTGTGACAGGTGGAACGGGTCGGTGTCAGAACTGCTGGAAGAGTGAAAAGCCATTTTCACCATACGTCCCGGTATCTTTTCTTCCACTTTCTTCAATGATGAAGTCATAGCCGGACAATAAGTACACCAAGTTCCGGTCATCTTAAAAACACCCACCTTGCGGTAAAAAAGCTCATAATTCTTACGATTCTGTACAGTTACGGAAACTTCATCCGACTCCCAGTCCAAATAATACGCCTTAAACTTATGAGTCCCGTTTTCTACTGCCGAGAATGTACAGGTACGTCTTTCCAGATAATCACCGGTAGTAAGATCTTCAAAATATACGTTTTTAATATATTCGGAAGTTGTCAGTACTTTCCCATTAGCATCCGTCACCGTAAAAGTCGCCATATCTGTTCCATTGGCTTCAATCTTGGCTTTATCCACAGTCAGAGTAATAGGTCCCGTCACTTCACCGTTATCCGGCACTTCATTGTCGTCAGAGTTGCCACTACATGCCATAAAACATCCGCATAGGCATATCAGGCTTGACATAAAAAACATTGTAAATTTTCTCATATTCTATATTCTAATTAATAAATGATTCGCTGCACTCAAAAAGAAGTAGTTATCGTCAGGTTAGCACCTGTATATTTAGGAATCGTCCGGCAAACTCCACCTGAACAGACATACCCTTCCTTGTTACGCCCATAACTTAAAGCGACACGTGTACGGGATTTGGCATAACTGGCTCCCACATTGTAATAATGGATTTTATCTTTACCGTGATTATACATGTCACTTCCATAAATACTCCATGCAGGAGCAAAGTTTATTTCCAGCAAAGCGGCCATCCAATCTTTCTTATCTTCCTGTGTAGTAAGATATTGTAACTCCATACGGGTTGAGAAAGAAGGGGTAAACTTATATTGTAAGTCTGCCACAAAAATATTCGACAGGTTGGTCGTCTTACTCGCTCCGTACGAAGGACTATATTCTTGCATGGAGTAAAGCAAATTCATTTTGAATGACTTCGTCCATTGTTTTTCCACATCAATACTAAAATCACGGAATGACAAGTTGCCCATCTGTGCTGTACCTTCTTTTTCTAAAGCATAATAGGTAGAAAAGTTAGCATGTAATTTCAAACCGCGTTTGCCTCCGATAACCGTTCCTCTTTTGAAATGATAAAAAACATCCAGTTGTCCGCCCATCTCCCCGCTGATTGCTTTTGTCACATCTCCTATTTGTGGAGTGTGAGGGTGTAAATTGGTCAACATATAGGTATATTGCGTACTCATAGCCGGAACATAATTCAACAGATTCGAAGTCGAGCCATTACCGGCAATAATTTCACTGCTCATCCATTCCAAACGACGTCCGGTCAGGTTTATCCCTAATCCGTTGCCGCTATATCCCAGTTCCAGCAATTGTGCATTGGCACGCTTCTTTGCATAAAGCTTGTCATCATGAATGAAATTATAATATTTATTCCCTCCGTCTACATACTCACCCTTCGCTGTAAATCCGGAACGTTCAAAATTTACCCGTCCCGAGAAACCATTCGAATAAGGTTTTCCTCCCTCTTCTTTCAGGTCGATATTTATTTTCTCATATCGGTTTAATGCTCCTCCTTCGATACTCAAAGAAGAGTTTTGCCAACGAAGCAAGTCAGATAGGGAGAAACTTACATCTACACCACGCACCTGCGTATCAGAAAAATCCATGCCGAATCGTGGAGTTCCCCAAATAGCTTTCACACCTACAATATTCTTATAATTGTAGGTAAAACGTGCTCCCATTACCGCATTATTCAATCCGAGCATACGGTCCTCCCAGCTACGGAATAACAGCCCACTCCCGAACTGCTCATAAAATGTACCCGCTGTTACGGAGAAGTCCTTATCTGCCCAAGATACATAATAGTTGGTCAGTTTTGCTTTCTCCAGCTCTGCGGGATACCCTACCAGTACAGGCTCATAGGCTTCCAATTGCACACCTACGGCAAACTTCCCCTGATAGTAATCCAACTTCAGATAATTGTTCGAGCCGAAATGATCTTCCGGTGACTCTGCTTCCGTCTTGCTGTCATCCCGGTAATAAATCGTATTTGTTTCAAAGCTCCCTGTCAGATAACCTTTCTTGTTATCATCCTGCGCATGGGCCAGAGTTGATGCCAACGCTAATAAAGCCAACACCTGAATTCTTATTCTAGTCATGTCATTGCGTTTATCTATGAATAATAATAGTTCTCTATTTCTGCAGTTTCTTTATCGCTTTCAGTAGTTCCAGTTCACTACCCGGAGCATACCCGGTGTGTGAATAAACGATCTTTCCATCCGCATCCACCACGTATACCTGTGGAGTCAGGCTCACATTCATAGCCCGCATAAATTCCTGATTTTTATCATACATCATGATAAAATCATCCCATCCGTGTCCTTCCGCCAATGCACGTGCTTTAGCCGTAGAACGGCTGTCATCTGTAGAAACAGCTACCACACGGAATTTGGCTTCTTCCAGCCAATCGGGCAATTGTTCATTAATAGCATCCAACTCACGAATACAGGGTTTGCAGGTTGTTGCCCAAAAAGAAATAATCATAGGTGTCTTGTGATTAACCAGGGAGGCGGTGTTAACTTGTGCTCCTTTAGTATCTTCGACCTTGACTGATGGAATCTGTGCCATGGCACAGGTTAGAAAAGCAAACAACAGGGTAATGCAGACAATTAATGCTCTCATAAATTCTTATATATTTGTTATGTTAATAATTTGATTCTTATCTGATGTATTCCATCTTACAACCAAATAGTCTGAATTTTTGCATTTGTATCAGACCGTCCTTATACATATCACCAATCAGATTGGCATTCTCAAATGTGATTGTGCTAGTTTCAGCATCATACTCTCCCCGATACACGTCGGAAGTACTTCCGTCCAAAGCCAGTCTCCTGAATCGAATGGTGTACGGGCCATAAGAAGCGACATCTTCATCCGGCACAAGGGATATGTAAGTTTTCTGTGTTGCCGAATCATATTCATAATGTAACCGCCAGCTGAATTCCCACTCAATATCGTTATCCGGATCAAATCCGTTTTTATTCGAACAAACCAGATAGTGCCCATATGCTTCCGTACCTTCTTCCGCTGTATTTACCTTCACGGAAAATCCCACCGGCGCATTAGTAACTTGGTTAGTAGAAGCCGTTCCGGTAAACACCCAGGTTCCCGAAAGCGTCTCATATAAACTGGAATCATTGTCTTTGATAGTCACTGCCAACCGCTTATTCTCACCGATAGAGGCTCCTTTCACATCGGCTATTTCAATATCAAAAGAACGGTCGTCATTGACAAGCTTGTCATCAACGGTTTTAAATTCAAAATTTATAGTTTCTTGTCCGGCAGGGATAAGCAATGTTTTTGTTGTAACAATATAGTTTTCGTCCTCCTTTGCTGTATGATCAATTAATTCGAATGTCACGCGGATAGTTCCGGTATGTTCGCCTGTCACTACAACGGGCACAGTGCATAAACCGGCAGACTCCTTCACCGTCATTACTGTCTCCTGTAAGTTTACCGTAGCCGCTCCGGAATTAAACTGTTCCTCATCGTCCGAACAGGCGGTGATCAGGACGGCACACAGAAGAAGGGTGTATATTTTCAGATAGTTCATTTTACTCAAGTGTTTGATGATTTACATTATTCATTTATTAATATCCCGGATTCTGCTGACCTGCCAATTGAGGGTTGGCATCCATTTCCGTTTTTGGAATAGGCCAAAGCATTCGCTGGTCATCAACGGGCTTATCCAGTCCGTCAGTACTTGCCTGTCCCGGAAAAAGCACTAATCCTTTACTTTGCGGTTTTCCGCGTTTCACACCTTTTCCCCAGCGTTTCAGGTCCATCAGGCGGTAGCCTTCACCTACAAGTTCCCGCTCCCGTTCATTCATAACCTCATTTAGCAAAGCTTCCTTATCGTAGGTTGCATTGGTGAATCCTTCAATTCGCGCTTTCTTTAATGCATTCAAGGCATTGTTGCCTTTTTCCACAGAAGTTGCACTCCCGATTCTGGCATTAGCCTCCGTGGCAACCAGATACATTTCTGCAATACGGAATGGTTTCGGCTGATTCAAATAGCGTGTTTCATTCCCTAATGCATTGTAATATTCATTACCCGGATATTTATTAAAGAAATAGATATCTGCTGCATTACCGGACGATACGGTTAAGTGATACTTTCCGAAATAAGTAGTCAGCCGGACATCTTTCTCATTGTATAAGTCAATCAATGTTTGTGTTGGAATATAATCTTTCTTAGTAGTCGGATAACCGATAAAAACAGTTCCCAAGGGTACGCCGGCATCGTCGGCACTAGTCATCGCAATCTGCCAGATAGTTTCCGTTCCCTTATCATTCTTCCATACGCTTTCAAAATCTGTTGCTGTGTTCGATAATGGATATTTGTTCGAATTAATCAGGTCACCTGCATATTTGGCAGCATTTTCATAGTCATCCATTTGCAGAGCAACACGCGCTTTCAGGGCAGTCACTACATCTACTGTGATATAATTTCCACAGTTCTTGGGAGCAGTATTGACCGTCACGTATGCGCCATTGATATATCTGTCATAATCAGCAATACCATTTTTTGCTGTTTCTATACGCACCTCGGCTTCTTCAAGGTCCTCCAATATCTGTTTATAGGTATCTTCCAGTGAGGATCGTCCCGGATACTGGGTAGCAGCAAGCTTGGGTTCATATTTCACCTGAAGAGGCAGTCCCGGAGTGTTTGCTGCGGTAGCTACATCATAATCGCGGCAAAATAAGGTAGCCAGATAAAAGTAGCAGTATGCTCTTGTAAAATAAGCTTCCCCCTCATATACATTAATCTGCTGTTTTTGGATTTCCGTCAACTCTATCTCCGGATTTTCATCGATCTTGCCTACCCCGTCAATAAAGAAGTTGGCGCGTCCGATAGCAGCATAGCAATTTGCCCAGATTGTTTCTACGGTAGAGTTGGTGCTCTCGAAAGTCCAACGGTGCAGCTCACCATATTTATTAGAAAAATCCGCTACTGCATTAAAGGCATCCGCCTGAACTTCCGGAGCCAGTACATAGCTTCCTCCCGTCAGTCCTAAATATACGGAATAGATACCGGCACGCGCTTCTTCAAAACCGACTATGGTCGTTAATGCTTCCTCTGCCGGAATAGCATCGTAAGGCATTTTATCCATATCACAGGAAGTCATTCCAAATGTCAGTACAGTCAATACTATCATAGATATTTTCTTCATATTCACCATTCTTTATATTGTTAGAAAGTTAGTTCGACCCCGAAAGAATATTGCTTGGTATTGGGATAGTTACCCAGCTGGATATTACTGTCCACTTCCGGGTCATATCCTTTATATTTAGTTACCGTGAGTAAGTTACGTCCCACAAAATAGACTCTGGCATTACTGATTACCCCTGTTTTCTGAATCAGTTTGGCAGGGAAAGTATACCCGACAGTCAGGTTTTTCATACGCATGAATGAAGCATTCTCCAGCAAATGCGTATCAAACTGCATTGGAGAGTTGGGAGTAGAAATTCGGGTTACATCTCCCGGTTTTTGCCACATGGTAAGCATTTCTACCGTCTGATTGTCCGAGCCTGCGAAAGTGGGGTTCTCTGTGAAAAAGCGTTCATTATTCAACATATACTGGCCGAGCATAAAGGAGAAATCGGCACTGACGGAAATTCCTTTCCATCCGAACTGGGTACCAAAACCACCGGACCATGGAGCATAGCGTTGCTTGCCTACAAAAACGGCATCTTCTTCCGAATAACTTTTCGTCAGATTTCCATTTTTATCATACCACGTATTATATCCGTCACGCGGATCAACCCCTGCCCATCTTACATAGTAGTATTCTCCCCAAGGTTTGCCAACTTTCATTTTCAAACCGGTATCAGGTAAGGTATATTCATCCAGTCCGTTAAACAGTTTGGTTATTTCATTCTTATTATAATTCAGATTTCCGGAAACACTCCATGAGAAGTCTCTCATTTTTAAAATATCCACTCCCAATGTAATATCAAAACCGCGGTTGCGCATACTTGCTACATTTTCTACGCTACTGCCATGTCCGGTAGTATACGACAGCGGATAACCCATCAGCATATCGTCCGTCTGACGGTTATAAAACTCCAATTCTACTGAAAATCGGTCAAAGACTTTGGTACTGATTCCTACATTCAATGTCTTCATGCTTTCCCATGTCAGATTATCATTGCCGACGGTAGAAGGAGCAATTCCCGATTGCCCGTTATACAGCAAACCGGAGCCGACCAATGCCAACGCATTATAGGCACTGATACCGGAATTACCTGTTGTTCCATAGCTCACCTTTAACTGCAGACTGTTCAACCATGAAACGTCCTGCAGGAAATTTTCTTTTCTCATATCCCACATGGCTCCCAACGAATAAAAGTTTGCCCACTGGTTATTTTTAGCAAACAACGAAGAACCGTCTCGTCGTGCTGCCAGATCGATGTAGTAGCGGTCAGCGAAACTGTAGCTGATTGTACCGAAATAAGAATTGAAAACCTTGTCATACATGGTATGTAACGGCACTTCTGACTCTGCCCCTGCTGCCATTAGCATCATTCGTGTGTCTACCATTTTTTTAGAAGTTGCCGAGAAATTCTCATTCTTTGTGATAATGGACTCCTGCCCAGCCAATACAGTAAAATGATGTTTACCAGACAGGCTGAACTTATATTCCGCTGTATTGGTGAACGTGAAGGAATAATAACGTTCAAACGACTCGGATGCCACTCCTGCCCCTTCAAACGGCCCTTCCGGATAGGCCTTATGTGAGTTACGATAATCAAAAGCATCGACTGCCTGTGAGGTACGAATGTTCAAGCCTTTTATCGGATTTATATTAAAGAAGGTATTACCATTGATACGCACCGTACTCCGGTTGTTGGGTTGAAGTTCTGCCAGGTAATACGGACTATAATATCCCATATCGTTTAAATAATCCAGACGTTTGCCATACCCAGTGAAATTACCTTCTTCGTCGGTCAATATCTCGTTCATCGTCTGGTCGGGACGATAAATACGTGCGGCATACGCTTTGTTATAAACGCTGTTGGCTTCCGTTCCAAAGGTTGTCGTATTATATTTCTGATAGGAAAGGTTCACATTAATCCCGGTTTTCAGCCAGTCGGTCACCTTTACTTCTACATTACTGCGTAAAGTCTCGCGACGCAATGAGGAGTCGTCCATAATTCCCTCCGTGTCATAGTGTCCAAATGAGATATAGTAGTTGATACCTTCGGAACCACCAACCACATTTACATCGTACTGTTGGGTGGGAGCAGCATCTCCAAAGAATACATCCGCCCAGTCGGTAGATATACCATTATCTATATAGAACTTCTTCCGTTTTTGAAATGTAGTGTCGTATGCTTTTCCCGGATCTAGCATTTCCTGCAGGTTAAGCCATTGTTCAGTGTTCATCATCTCTATATTATCTCCTGTCATTTTCGACCAGCCATATTGTGCATTGATGCTAACACGGGCTTTCTGTCCCATTTTTCCTTTCTTACTAGTCATTATCACGACTCCGTTAGCAGCACGGGAGCCATATATAGCTGTTGAGGAAGCATCTTTCAATACCGTCATGCTTTCGATGTCGTTTGGATTCAATGCTGTAAATGCTCCGGAAGAAATAGGTGAACCGTCGAGAATAAAAAGAGGTTCTGTATTTGAATTGATCGAACTAACTCCACGCAATCGCATTACAACACTTCCACTTGGTTCTCCACTGGGAGTAAACACCTGTAAACCGGCAACTTGACCTTGTAATGCATCTCCGGCATTAGCCACAGGTCTGTTGGCTATCTTACTGTTATTTACTGTTGTCACCGAGCCGACTACCGAACCTAGCTTCTTGGCAGAACCGTAGCCAACTACAACAACTTCATCCATCAATTGTGTATCAGATTTTAAAATAACTCTAACAGTCGGCTGAACAGGAACCGACTCCGTTTTCATACCTATATATGAGATTTGCAATATTTTTGCTGAATTTGGCACATTCAATAGTGTGAAATGCCCGTCTATGTCTGTTATTGTACCTAAGTTAGTGCCCTTTACGACAATTGAAGCCCCTACAACAGGTTGTTTGTCATCATCGGAAATCACCGTTCCCGTGACTTTCTGCGTTTGAGCTGTTATCAGCCCGATACCTATAAAAAGGTACCCAAATAGCAGCGCTAATTTTTTCTTCATAAATCTCTTTTTAAATTATTAAATAGCCCTAAAACAATTAAACTCACTTTTCACACTTCGATAAGTTCTATCAGAACTTAATTACGATTCATTGCTTTTGTTGTGTTTTTGCATCAAATATGTCATCTAGGGAGGAAATGTTGCTTGATTTTACTTTTTCGATCAATCCATATAACGATTTCACAAAAAAAATATGTCTTTTCGTTGTTTTTTGCAAAAAGAATATATACTTTTGTTCCATTATATAATACCAAAAAGGAATTGTTAATAAATAGAATCTGAAAAAGATTGATAATTTTTATTTTAATAACTATATATTTATTTTAATATAAATAGAGTACGAAAAATCACCAAGTTCTGATAGAACTTGGTGATTTTTCTTTTAATGAAGCAATCTCTAGCCATTTTACCTCAATTAACCTCCTATCAAACCTTTCATCAACATTATAATTAAATTTCAAATTTACCTTAAACATAAAATAAAATCAGAATTATAAAAGAGTCTCATTTAAACTATGTTAAATAGCTATTATCTGAAAATTCTTCATATATGACACTCGGTATGTTTCTTTAATACAGATAAAAACACTCAAATACATAGCGATATAATTTCTTTACATTGAAAAAGATTAGATTATTTCATGATTTCAATTTTTTGAGATATTTACTATAGTTTTATCTCTTGATTTTAAGGAGCGCCTCGTTGCTTTAAAACCAAGGGGGTGTTCCTCGGTGTGCAACGGGTCGTTCCTTTAAAAGGAACGACCCGTTGGTTTTAAACCAAAAAACACTTATGTAACCATCTGAAAACCAAATCATTGCACAAGCAGTCTATCGTACCTTCCTTTTATAAGAAATTTCTCAACACAATAATGCAAATGCCAATACTAAAAGCAGTACTCCTCTGATAAATATTTTACAAATAAAATCTAAAAAACAATGGTTACAGTTACTTTCCAAATTAAGCCCTATCTAGCGGCTTACATGTACGTGCGTTATAAAAATCACCTCGATGTACCTCCAGACCGCTTTTCTTCCTCGCTTTCCGCCATCCATCTTCTCGACACCCAGCCTATCTACCACTTCCTCCACCAACTTTCCATCCCACACCCTCCCAATGCCTCATGGCACGAAACCGGAAATATCACCTTCATTCTCCCCCACCCTAGAAACGGCAAAAATCCAAATGTATATAATTATATAGGTCATGACAGTGCGCTTATCATTGAAAAAGCAATGGAAGTAGAAATGAAGGCCGAACTTTATGAATTTCTCCTGGAAAATAAATACTGCCACGGCATCATGTTCAAAAAATCAATGGAAACTTTTGTCGCACATTATAATATGGTAGAGTTAGTGGAAGAAGAAAGTTTGATGAGGGCGTTTCAGAGGTGGAGAAAGATGGTGAAGGAGGAGAAAAACATGTGATTATATTATAGGTGTCACATAAAATGGACCGTTTTTTATTATTTCTTTCCCTAAAAATTCCCTCTCCTACTATCAATCAATTCTATCGCTCCATATTTCTCTTTTCCACTTTTTATTTCTACCTTTGTAGTATAAAAAATAAATTATGAAAATTATAACTTTTAGCTATTTTGACAAAGTTAGAAATTGGGGATTCAACAATTTAGAATTCTTAAAACTCACATTGCTTGTTGGTGCTTCTGGAGTAGGAAAAACTCAAATTCTACATGCTATTAATAATTTAAACAAAATAGCAAATGGTCTATCACAAAATGGAAAGAAATGGGATATTACATTTGAGTCTTTGGATGGAAAAGTTTATAATTGGAAAGGTGAATTTCAAAAAAAGACAGATACTCCATTAGATTGGATTAGTGAAAGCATTGAAAAATCGACTGTCCTATGGGAAGAACTTATTGAGAATAAAAAAACAATTATTAAAAGAGAAAACAATAAAATCCTTTTCCAAGGTAAGGAAACTGTTAAATTAGCAGCTCATCAAAGTGTTATTTTTTTGCTTAGGGAAGAACCATCAATAGCAACAGTGTATGCGGGACTTCTAAAAATTAAATTGATTGAAAGCACTATGCGGAATCTTTCTTTCTTCATAGAAGACCGGTTATTAAGAAAGATTATGCGTTTATACAGTGATAAATATCAGAGAAATATAATAGATCAGGACCTTATTCTTGGACTAAAACTATTAATAGTTTCTCAACAAAAAGATAAAAGTCTATTTGAAGCTATAAAAAAAAGGTATATTGATATCTTCCCACAAATAGAAGACATAAGAATGACGAAAGACCACCATTCCACAGATAAAACTAAAAATGACTATATCCTTCAAATAAAAGAAAGGGATGTTGATAACTGGATATCACAAGATGATATATCATCCGGTATGCTCCGAAGCTTAATACAAATTTGTGAATTATATCTTTGCCCTGAAGGTAGTTTATTACTAATGGATGAATTTGAGAATAGTTTAGGAGTAAACTGCATTGATGAACTAACAAATGATATTCTTAATTCAAACCGAAATATACAGTTTGTATTAACAAGTCATCATCCTTATATAATCAATAATATCCCTTATCAAAACTGGAAAATAGTAACAAGAAAAGCTGGAAAAGTGACTATTAAAGATGCTGCTGACTATAGGATAGGAGAATCAAGGCATGATTATTTCATGCAACTGCTACAACTGGATGATTTTAATAATGGCATAGAGTAAGCAAAAAACAAAACAATGAATTTATATTTTCTTGTAGAGGGCAAAAGAACAGAACGCAAAGTATATCCAATGTGGCTATCTATTTTAAGACCCGAATTAGCAAAAGTTGATCATGTATTGGATGTTGAAAATAATAACTACTATTTAATAAGCGGCGAAGGATATCCTTCTTTACTTAACCATTTAGAGCATGCTATTGATGAGGTAAATGAAATAGATAAGTTCGATTATCTTATTCTTTGCTTAGATTCTGAAGAAGTATCGCTTCAAACAAGAAAAGAAGAAATATTGAAATATATTACTCAAAAACACATCAAATTAAAAAGAACGGAACTAGTTATCATTATCCAACATCCTTGTTTTGAAACTTGGTTCTTAGGAAATAGAAAAATATTTAAAAGGTATCCGCAGAGTCAAACTCTAAACCAATATATAAACTTTTATGATGTAAGAGAAAAAGATCCTGAACTAATGCCATGTTTTCAAGAAAATACAAGAGCACAATTTCACCATTCATATTTGAGAGAAATATTTAATGAAAGAAATATTGTATATACAAAACAGAAACCAGAAATAGTAGGAGAAGAAACTTTCCTGAATGAGCTTATTAACCGAAGTACAGAAACAAGCCATATATCTTCTTTTAAAAACTTCATTGATTTTATTAAATCATAAGAAATGGGAGGAAGCTAGCTGGTATAGACAGAAACTCGCTCAATGATATAGCACATTTTGATATATACCAGAGATTTCGACGATATCCAATACTAATTTTGATCTCGACATAGCGAAAGTGCATAAGAGATAAAGTGAGTGATACACTTTATATAAGACTATTTCTATAATCCTTCGGGGGGGGGGACAGTGATGAAGATTTATTCTACTTAATATGATAATGAATTTACAATAGAATAATATGTAAATATATGCTACAACCATTTTTCAACCCAAGACATTAAATAAAGAATACAAAGCATGATTGAACTGATTAAAATATTTTATATCAACAGAAACATCAAAAGAATTGTTACCTTTACAGCAATAAACAATTCAAAATAAGATTATGGCACTTTACAAATATAATACTTCAGGCGTCTTTTCTGAAATAAAAGAAAAGCCTTTTAAATTGGAAAGAGATATTCAACGCATGTTTGAAACCAATATGTCCGAAATCATGGGACTTGAAATGATAAAGTCCGAATTTACGATTAAAGACCGCCGTATTGATACGCTTGCCTTTGATCCTCAATCGAAGGCTTTTGTTATCATTGAATATAAGAGGGAAAGAAACTCCAGTGTCATAGATCAAGGGTTTACTTACCTAAGCCTAATGCTGCAAAATCAGGCTGATTTTATTCTGGAATATAATGAAACACAAGCAGGGAATTTGAAACGGAATGATGTGGACTGGTCGCAGACAAAAGTCGTGTTTGTATCACAAGGGTTTACGCCTAACCAACGAGAGGCTGTCAATTTCAAAGATTTATCCATTGAGTTATGGGAAGTGAAGCGCTATGAGAATGATAGTGTATCCATTACTCCTATTCGCAAAAGTCACGCATCGGCAAGCATTAAAACAGTGATGCAGAATAGTCCGGAATTTAAAGAAGTGACAGAGAAAATTAAAGAGTATTCGGAGGAAAATTTATTAAAAGGAAAATCTGACGATGTTGTAGAATTATACGAGAGTTATAAGAATGCAATTCTTAATTTGAATACAGAAATTGAAGTTAAACCACAAAAGTGGTATATTTCATTCAAAAAGGCCAACAGCCATATTTGTGCACTCGAAATCCAGAAAAATGGAATAAAGCTTACTATAAATGTAGCTAAAGGACATTTAGAAGATAGTAAGCAATTAACAAGGGATATTTCAACTGTCGGACATTTTGGCAATGGAGATTATGAACTCAAAATCTCGGATACTAAATATTTAGAATATATAATGAGCCTTGTGAAGCAAGCGATTAAATAAATATGGCTAATTATTGTAACATAGACCAATACTTATATAATTATCTGAAAGGTTGTTGGGTAGATAAAAAATTCCATGGAGTATTTCCTTCAAGAACCTGGCAGTATAACAGATATATCCAAATCTCAACTCCAGTAAATGACTCTTCTATTCATTATGAATATCGTATAGATAATGAATGGAATGGATTAGTTGAACTTCATATAGAAGGACGCTATACTCAAACCGACTATATGCGTTTTTTACGTTATTTACAGAAGCAGACAGAGACCAATCCAGATTTATCATGGCATCAATGGGGAAAATGTAAAGGACGATGCAGTATTGAAATTACAATCAATAATTGGGAGGACATAAAGAATGCATTCCAGAAGCTGATAATGTTTTTCGATCCGTTGCTGACAGATTGTATTGATAAATTCAATCTTCACAGAAAGAATGAGATTTCCAGCCCATATACACGGGAATTAGAGTTTAAAGAACTTACCAATTCTCAAGAAAAGGTCGTTTTGGAAACCAAAAATTTGCAAGATTTATTTTCTTCCAATTTGGTTATTCCCGATTATCAGCGAACCTATTGCTGGGAAGATAAAAATGTTACAGACCTTTGGGATAATTTACTTGAAATGCCTCACAACAGTGACTATCATTTAGGATCTATCATCTTACAAAGAAGAACTGTGGATGATTGCACTCTTTACAACATAATTGATGGACAACAACGCCTTGTCACTTTAACGCTTATTATGCGCGAGTTAGGATATACGGGGCAGATGCCTTTGCTTAAACAAAAATTCATATCAAAAGACGCACGTCTCCATGTGGCCAATAACAAAGCACTGATTAGAACTCTCAATCAGAGGAATACAGACATAGCCATGTTGGAACGTCTGTCTCATCACCTGATTTTCTCTGTACTTATTCTTAATGACAGCAATCTTGATCTGGCATATACATTCTTCTCAAATCAGAATTCAAAGGGTGTATCGCTTTCAGACTATGATTTGCTAAAAGCGCACCATCTACGCTATCTAAACATTGAGGATCAGGCAGAGCATCTTGCTATGCGGTGGAATGATCTCTCATTAGAATGTGACAACAATGGAGATTATTATCTTACCCATACTTTGGGAGTACATCTCTTCAGATTAAGAAAATGGATGCGAAAGCATAATGTGGAGGAATTTCAGCCACGCAAGGTAAAAGAAGAGTTTTCGGCTGCCCGTATTATGTCCAGTATTCCTGCTTTTGGAGAAAAATTCTATTTCTATGAGAAAATCCAAGGTGGTTCGCATTTCTTTGCATACACTTCTATTTTTGTAGATAAATACAAGGAGTTTATCCGTACCAGGCAAATACAGCTACTAAGGAATCATCTTCAATGGGAATCTCATTGGAAATATGCCGATATTATAGAAAGCCTCATGTTCGGTTATTTTATAAAATTCGGGCATCAATATTTATCTGAAGCATTGTTCTGTATTGCCGGAATCATGGCGCAGCATAGATATAGTGCCACGCGTGCGATCTTTTATAAGATTCGTGAATTCGCAAAAGAATCAGAAATTATAATGATGATAGATCAGGCATCTTCGCCTACATTTTTTCTTGCCGAGGCCATTCCTTATATCAGGATTAGTGGATTGGAGCAAGAAGGTGACATCAAAGAGCGATTCTATAGATGTTTAAGACGTGTCTTCTGTGAGCTGAATGATTTTTCGGATAAAACAATAATCGAAAAGAGAAACAATGAATATGGAGAATAAATATACGCCGGAACTTATTGCTACAAGTCAGTTTAAGTTTTCTATTCCGCTTTACCAACGTTTATTTGCATGGAAAAAGAAAGAGGTTACCAAACTTCTTTTTGATCTTAAAGAGCATTTTGCAAAGATGCCTGCCGATGAGCCATATTATCTCGGTATGCTTACTTGTATTGATATGAAAAATCATTATGACTTAATTGACGGTCAGCAACGATTTACTGTCATGACTCTTTTTGCCATCATTTTTAAGGAATATGATGATAAATGGTCCGGTTTCTTAATGGATGGTAATCGCCTTAATTTCATAGCGAGAAGCGATGATAAGGCATATATAAAGAGCAAGATCAAAGGTTATCCGACTAAAACGTATGTCAATAAGAATATGGAAGAGGGACTCGCCGCTATAACTGGTTTCTTAGAATCCAATTTTAATACTCAGGAGGAACGGATTGAGTTTGTGCAACAGGTTTTCACACGATTGACATTTTTCTTTTCTTACTTGCCATCAAGCTATCTTGCAGATACCACTTCGCTGAATAAATATTTTGAAGCGATGAATGCACAAGGAAAAGGACTAGAACAGCATGAGATTCTCAAAGTGCAACTGATGCGGGGAGAAAAGGAACAGGATTACTTGACGCATATTTGGAATCTGACCTCCATGATGGATCATCCTATCATTGCGAAGGAAGAAAACCAAGACGAGGCTTGTTGCCGTCAATTTTATGAAGAAGCTATAAGTCTTTGTCGTCAGAAACGATTTCATGAAGCTTTAGAAAAGTGCAGATATACGTCTCTCGATGACGAGGAGGAGTATTCTATAGATGTGATCCAACCTGAAAAAATAGAGTTTAAACAGAATAGCTATGAAGATGGCGAAAACAGTATTATATCATTTCCGGAGTTTCTTCTTTTGGTGCTTGATGTATGTACTGGCGGCGAGCAACCAGCCAGTCATTATCAACCGGATAAACTGATAGAGAAGTTTGATGCTCTGAAAACGCATTTCACTGCAGGGGAATTTTACGAAAAAATGCTTTATTACCGGCTACTGCTTGATTATTATACGATTAGAAGAGATATCAAGGATGGGCAGGGTAATTACAGTTTAATCCTGAAAGGTCCAAAGGATGATAATGATAAATTAAAGCAATACCAATCGATGCTTTACGTTTCAACGGAGGCTTTCTACAATTGGCTCAAACCTTATTTGAGAAAATTAGAGCAAGATGAACTCCAGTCCTGTGCAGAGATGCTCGCATTCCTTAAAAAAGAAGATAATGAACGTCACGGCGTATTACCTGCCAGAAAAGATCTTTCATATAAAGCATCCGGTAACATTAGGTACTGGTTTTGGCGTTTAGACTATTACCTTTGGGAACAGCGCAGCACTTTCTTCAATGAAGAAGAACAGAAGATTGTAGAGCACTATGTATTTCGAAGAAATCGTTCTATTGAACATCTGCATCCTCAAGACGAATCACACAATGAAGAATGGGAGGAAGAAGCTGTACATTCATTTGGCAATCTTGCCATGATTTCTCAAAGTTTCAATTCACAACAAAGTAATGACCATATACAAATAAAGTTTGCTCGAATCCATGAGCAAATCAGCAACAAATCACTGCAAAGCATTAAGATGTTTTTAATGTGTAAACTCGCTGACTTCAACTATCAAAATTGGACAATGAAATTAGCTAAAGAACACGAGGATAAGATGATTGAATTTCTAAAACAATCTTATGTTTGCGATATTATTCTATCAGGTCCTTCATAATTTTCTTATTAAATTCCTTATCCTCACCACGAAGCAAACGTACTAATTTATATACCATTGTACAGGGATTATGCGTTGCATAGCGAGTATCATCAAAACTTGCAGCTTGACTCTGTGCATAATGAATAGCGCGCGCTTCATCACCATATGTGACCATTATTGTGCGTGACATCGAATCATTCTTCCGATAAACATACTTTATTTTTTGCGTATATATCGGCGATTCATTCACACGCTTGCTAATAGCTTTCTTATACTCCTCGCGACTCATAGCTGTAACGCGATTTGCAAAATAAAAGATATACCATAACTCAAATGCCTCATTACTCCAAGCACACCCAATGCCATGCTGTCCTGCTTTAGTGATTGCCGTATTAAATGACGAAGCTGGAAAATCATCCTTATCAAAAACTGCCCAGACTGTATCATAAGGTGTACCGGAAGCCATGGCTTTATCTTGAAGTTCAATAGCTTTATCCACAACTTGCATAGTGTTTATTTTTCCACCCTCACATTCAATACTATAAACCACACTCCCATATTGCATTTGGTCGAATGACTTAAAGTAATTAGGTTCTGTTTTCTCCCCTTCACATACAATCAATATGCGACAACGAACTTTTACATCATCATGAATAGCCTCCTTGTAACTATATCGTTCAAGGTTCATTGATGAAAGTTTCTTCTTCTTTCCCATAGTTACAAAAGATTATTCAATAGTACTTAAATAAGGAACGGCACCATAACGTCCTTTTATATAATTACGTTCAAGATTACCATCTCCTCTCGGCTTCGTTCCGTCAGGTAACACTATATGCATCAAACTGTACAGATCTGTAGATTCAGCCTTATCTTTCTCTGTAAACCATATTTGATCACGACGTAACAAATGCGAAGAAAGTAGATTGGTATCATGTGTAGTAAACAAGAGTTGTGCATGATGCTGATTTGTCTTTTCACTACTGAACAGTTTGATTATATGTTGAGAAATCAATGGGTGCATTTTAGCATCCAATTCATCCATCACCAACAACCGACCATGACGTAAAGCTTCAAACAACGGTCCTGCCAGTTCGAAAAGTTTCTGTGTACCTTGTGATTCACAATAATCAAAACGAAAACGTTGTTTACCTGTTATTTCTCCATCTTTATTATATATATTATGCACAGTAAAAACATCTATCGCTTTTCTACCTTTTTCTATCTCATGCTCATCGGTTTCTATATCGATGAAACCTAGCTGCAAATCTTTGAAAAATTGTAAAGCATCAACTGATTCTGCTTCTTTATTCAGAAATTGTCTTTCCGTCAAGCCCTCATAACCTTGGCTATTCAATCCAGATATAACATTGTATCCGGAATTAAAAAAATCCAAAACATTTTTGCTGATAGTTCCACCAAGCTGTGCTACCAATGACAGGAACAAACGATTGTCATTTGTTCGTTCTTCCAAACCTATACCTTCTGCAAAAAGCATTTCATCAACGCCAATACCTTCTTCATCACGTACGAAATAAGGCAATTCTTTCTTATTCTTTTTACTGATAAACAACCACTCGCGCTCTATTTGTCGCAATGTATAATCAAAGCCATACCTTACACGAGTCTCATCCGCATCTAAATATACGATTTCAAAATGGGTCGGTTGATTTCCGGAATCTTCCGCCAAAAGGAATGGATCATAAAACAGAAAGTCATGGTCATTCAGCTTTACTGAATTTAAAACCATTCTTTTCATGGTAGCTAATGCCATCACTAAATTACTCTTTCCACTGGAGTTTGCCCCATATACAGCAGCAGCCGTCAAGTATCTATAATGCCCTTCTGCTACCACACATTCTTTGGGATTATCTTGTATACTGCTGGGTACCATTGAAAATGTTCTTGCTTGATGAAAAGAACGGTAATTTCCTACTGTAAATTGCAACAATGTTACCATAAATATTCTATTTTTTCTATATTAATGTCGCAAAGTAACAAAAGAAAGCGATAAAACAAGAATTTATTTGAGATTTAATCTCTAATTTAACAATTATACAAGATTCAAAGATATGTGCATAATATGTCAATATCTGGAATTATCTGCATTCGTAGTTGTAAATATCTGTCTAACTGCGAGCAGCAATCACCTGAGATATTTTCTCAATAACCTTTTTGTATTCATTATCTGATTTATCGGCAGGTAATTCAAAGATAAAACTATCAGTTGCTCGCAAACTAAAGGCATTACCTTCTATTACCTCCAATTTCCATTGTTGCTCAATATATGTTTGAGTTGGGTAATAAAGAACAAAAAATGAAATACGACTATTGGATTTAGAAGCCAAATAATCTCTTAATAAGGCCAAGCGTTTATACTTGCGCCCGTCAGGACGTGGATAATAGTTTGTGAAACATTGCTCCGAGACAGGACTGGATAATGTGTGTTTCTTGAATTCAAGAATGCAAACCGCTTTATTATCTTCATTCAAAAGTAGAAGGTCTGCATCACCCGGATATAAACTATCTGTCTTAGACAAACTGCATTCTAACCTTGAGGTACCATAGATAAGTCCTTTGGAACCTATTGAAACAGGACCTCCGGAATGAAACTTTATCAGCTCTTTAAATTCTGACAAGCTATATTTTTGAGGAGAAAAGCTATAATACCCTTCCTTGAAGGATAAAGAGACAATTATCAGTTCACTTCTGTTATTAGCCCAATCCAATTCATCATGGAATACAATAAATTGAACTTGCATATCATATTCTGTTGCGAACCGTCCTAGTCTGCATAGATAATCTTTGCCAAATTCTTTTTCCATTTCAGAATCCAACTTACCAATAAATTCATCATAAGTATAGGTAGGCAATAGTATTCTTTTAATCCAGACATAAGGGGAAATCCGATTGATCGCCCAATCAATGAAGAAATCGAAAGTCAACCCAAACGTATTAGACCCTGATAATAAATCATTGGACAGCCAATCCTCTGGTGAGCCACTTATTACATTTGTTTTAGCTAAACAAGCCCTATTGTCGCAACGTGCTAAGAATGTTTTCTGTAACATAAGCGTAGTTATCTTTATATTCAAAGTTTCAGAACTCTTACAAAGATACGATATAGATATGAAAGAACAGGTAGAATACAGAAATAATTCCATACAAATTCCCGCAATTCCTGTCAGAAAGAAGTAATTGCGGGAATTCTATATAAAATGCAGAAAGGTCACTCGCTATCGGGAGAGTTCCTCTATTTGGGATTTCAATGACTCAATCAGGACTTCCAACGGTATGCCGGTTCTCTCGCTCATCATTTTGATGGTGGCTTTAGGCAGTATAACTCGTGCCAAAGGCGACTTGAGCAACTTGAACTTAGGACTGATTTCTTCCATTCTGTCTTTCAGAAGAGGATATGCCGCCAACAAGTCTTTTAAAAGAGTGGCTGAAGTGATTTCTATTTTCGCAGATTCCTCTCCAGGCTTTTCGGCTGAGGATGGCTCCGTCTGGGCAGGGGTGTTAGTGTCATCCCAAGTAAGTAGTGTACGGGAACCTTCCAGACTTCTGATATGCGTACAGTCTTGCATCATTTCAAGTATGCCCCGGAATTTTCCGTTTTCATCTCTTACAGCCACGTAATAGATATACACGAAGAACCCAGGCTTGTTAATCCAGAATTCCGCGTGGTCTTGTTCACCACTTCTGAACTTTGCTATGATGTCCTCCACCACATGTACACTACTGCGGGGATGGCAGTTCTTGACATTACGCCCGATCACATTCTTACTGCGGGGAAAAACACGGTGTTTCGTATCGGAATAGAAACATACCAGTTCATTTTCGTCAACATAAGAAAGGTCAACGGGTAGATGGCGGTATATAAGATTGATTTGTTCCAGTGACAGCCGCCCCGTAGCCACATCCAGCAGTTCATCTCCTCCTCCCCTGCCATAACCATACTTGTTCAGCAGTCCGGCCAGTTCCGCTGCAAATCCCGGCATTTCTCCTTTTTCTTTTTCTGCGGGTGTTGATGACGGTTTCTGTTGCAGATCTTCTCCAATCCAGGCAAATCCGATTTCACGGTCGCCGGATTTCATTTCTTCAAACTCTTCCGGGGAAATCATGACGAGCGAAGTAGGATACAATACGGTTTCTTCTTTCTCCATCAGATCTCTTATATCGTAGACGATTGTCTGCTGGCATGCCATAAACTCATCATCACTGTCATTCTCCAATAAGATGCGCGCATCTCTTATCTCGTCACGAACAAAATCATCGAGCAGCCACATAGTGGTCGTAGGACGATCGAAGCCTTTCTTCTCAAGAACAGGGTACAACTGATTCTGCTTACGGGACAGATGTAGTCGATAGGGAGTCAGTTTATCATAAAGTTCCAGCCACTGATTCTTGATAAGCGGATATTGTGCCAATTCTTCAATTGAGGACAGGATTTTGCGCAACTCGTCATTTTCACGATAATAACACATGATGGGATGGTCGGGCGGCAAATCTGGACGCGACGTATCCATAATGCCATCAAAAAGTTCCAGCATACGCTGAATGTCTTCCTTACGGCACTCATCATCCTGTACTTCCTTCAGTTCCTGCTCCGCCAAAGCTATCTCATACGGTTTTAAAGTCACGACTTTCTCTTTAAGCATCTTTCGGGCTTCCTCAAGAGAAATTGTCCCATGGTTATAGGCATCCTTTATTTCGAGTACAAGCCTCAATTTCGCAAGGTCTGCCTCCGGTAAAAACGTCTTCATATTTTCCATACTCTCTCTTGTATTTATGTATTTTTATATAAAACAGATTCCCACACTCTTATTCCTGCCAAGCCCATGCTTTTTCATATCTTTTAATAACAATAGCTAGTATTAGCCATATATCATGTGATATAGTAAGGCTGTTACTAAAAAAATAAGACTAATTATTTGGTTGTCACCGATTGGTGACTTACTTTTGTCACCAACTAGTGACTAATAGTAAAATGATGGAATTAAAAAGAAGTGAAACACAGTTGATAGAGGCAGTAAGCACAATCATTACTGAAGAGGGATTCTCTAAAATGGGAATCAATAAAATCGCGAGAACAGCAGGGTGTGATAAAGTATTAATATATAGATACTTCGGAGGCTTAGACGGATTAATTGCCGTTTGGGCAAAGAAGCATGATTTCTATATCCAGGCTTATGATACTTTTATCAATAGAATAGAAACCGTTAATGAGACCAACTTAAAACAAATCACCAAGGAAATTCTACTGGCACAACTCCATTTTATAAGAGAGAATAAGATGCATCAAGAGCTTCTTTTATGGGAGTTGTCCGGTGGGTTAAAATTTAAAGCTATTCGAGATTTGCGTGAAGAGAATGGTCATAAGCTGCAAAAAATACTGGAGCAGAAAGTTGATACGAAAGATTTGAATATAAGCATGTATATTACTCTTTTGATAGCTTCTATAAATTATATAGTATTAAGTACCTTAGAATATCCCCTATTTAATGGCATTGATTTTTCGAGTGATACTTCATGGACAATATACGAAAATACGCTTTGTGATTATATTGATATGTTATTTGAAAAATTTAATCGATGAAAAAATTAATAATCATATTCACGCTAACGCTACTGTCATTTTATCAAGTTCATTCCCAGACAATAGAGTATAAATATTCTTGTGGTGACAGTAAAGCAACGATTATTTGGAATAAGAGTAGAGAGAATAATCTCATATATCTAAAAACAACTCAAGGAAATGAAATTAACAAATATGTGATGACCCCGGATTATCATACTATTTCATGGGAATATTCCAATCAAGATAAAAATACAAATATCAGAGTTGTATTGAAAAATGGGACTTATAAGATTGATGGTATATTAAAATCTAAATCATACTCCAAAACATATAGTTCCAATGGAGTTCCCTGGTTTCAGAATATAGGTTTCAACATAGGGCACTCTATTAAAGAGAAATCTACTTTCAAATTTGAGTGTATACGCCCTGACAATTTAAAACTATATGAGATGCAGGCAGATGGAAAAGAAGTGGTTGTTCATAATGGAATTCGTGAACAACGAATTAATGTTCATTTGACAGGTTTGTTAGCGAAATTCTTCGGATGTGATTATTATATAGATTTGTCGTCCGGTCAATTTATTCAGTATAAAGGTGTACAAGGTGCTCCGGGCACTCCCGAAACAATAATAACAATAAAAAAATGAAAACACTGATTATAGTTTCATCAACCTATCTTGGCAATACAATGAAAGTAGCTAAAGCAATGGCACAAGAACTTAAAGCTACGGTCAAATGCCCGAAGGAAGTGACCGAATCTGATATTTCGTCTTATGATTTAATTGGATTGGGGTCAGGTATCAATTTCGCTTCGCATAATAAAGAGATCATTTCCCTCGTAGAAGAACTGGATATAGCAAGAAAAAAGATATTCATCTTTTCAACCAGATGCAGGCCCATATTAGGCAGTTACCATAAAAAGCTAAAATCATTGATAGCTCAAAAAGATGGGATTTTATTGGGTGAGTTTTCATGTGTTGGCTTTGACCGCACCGGTCCGTGGGTCGGAATGAATGGATATAATAAGAACAGGCCGAATAGCAACGATTTGTTTAAATCGACCCTATTCGCATTACAAATGAGAAAAAAGGCTCACCCACTATCAGCTTTTAAAAAAACATATACTCCGCTATTGACTTATGAAGGTTTACCTCTTCTCTCTGACGGGACTAATGAGGTGGTTGGAAATGTAGTTTTATTAAACACAAGCAGATGTATAGCGTGTGGAAAGTGTATGAAAAGCTGTCCGATGAATGTGTTTACCTTAAAAGATAATGCAAAAACACCTCTTCCTGTTGATGAAATGAATTGTATTATGTGTGGTAAATGCGAAAAGGAATGTCCTGCTGATGCTGTATTTATTAATGAAACATTCAGCAATGGACTAAGGATTCTATTCAGAGAATCATCATGTGATAAACTTCAAAAAGCTTATTGGTACAAATAACAGATTATTTCATATAATAAATTTGGGAGATAATCCTATTATTTCTACTTTTGACAGAAAATGACAATTTAAATATTTAATATGCAAACCATGGGTTCTACATCCAAAGATATAAAAGAGGAAGATAAACGATTGTTAGAAGGAGTCATACAAAAAAAGAAAAAACAGCAGAAAGACATCAAACCTTTTGTAAACAAAGTCATTCAGGGCGACTGTCTGAACATATTGCCATCCATTCCTGATAAATCCATAGATATGATACTTTGTGATTTACCGTATGGTACTACACAAAATAAATGGGATTCCGTGATTGATTTGCAGGCTCTTTGGGCTGAATACGAACGTATTATTAAAGACAATGGGGCGATCGTTTTAACCGCACAAGGTATTTTTACAGCCAAATTGATTTTAAGCAAGGAGAAATTATTCAAATACAAGATTACCTGGATCAAATCAAAACCGACCAACTTTTTAAATGCCAAAAAACAACCGCTTCGTAAGCACGAAGATGTTTGTGTTTTCTATAAAAAACAGCCGGTATACAATCCGCAAATGACTAAAGGGGAAGCGTATGATAAGGGGGTCAGAAAAGATCAATTTACAGGTAGTTATGGAGAGTTCAAGCCACAGCATGTAAAAAGTGATGGCGAACGTTATCCCAATGATGTGGTATTCTTTGAGGAGAATCATGACGACTTTGTATATGTGAAAACGGCTGAATCGGAAGGAGAAGTTTATCATCCGACACAAAAGCCTGTTGAATTGGGTAGATATTTAATCAGAACATTCTCTAACCCGGGGGATATCATTCTGGATAATGCTTGCGGAAGCGGCAGTTTCCTGCTATCGGCCATTCTGGAAAACAGAAGATTTATCGGAATAGAAAAGAATGAAGATGTATTATTGCACAGAATACAGCCTACCGACTATATCAAGATTTGTATGGATAGGATTTCAGAAACACTAAAAAGAGAAGAAGTGACTCCATCGACTCGCAAACTTTTCAAAAAACCAATCACAAAATATCACACCTTAAACTATTTAGAAACGGATGCCACAAATCAACTATAATGAAAGAAGTTGGGCCATTGATGTCATTAGCGAAATCAATCTTTACTTGGCTAACAAAAGTTGGCATGTAAAAAGTGCCGGAGGAGAGAATACAATCAGAAATGAAAAATCGAGTTTATTTCCGGATGTGCTTATCTTCAAAGACTCTGCTAAAAAGATCATTTTGCAGGGGTGGGAACTCAAAATGCCTGATACTCCTATAACCGACACAGAATTAATAAATAACGCCAAGATAAAATCTGAGATTCTGCACAATAATAGTTTCATTCTCTGGAATGTGACAAGCGCAGTTTTGTATGTTAAGAATGGGAATACATATTCTATCTTGAAATCATGGGATAGTATCGACCTTCATTCGCGTTCAGAGGTAAAAGAAAACGAGAATCTTTGGAAAGATCTTCTACATACCATCCTGAAAGATTTAAATGATTATTTCGAACATGGAGAAATAACAGAAAGTGGATCTTCCGAGATATTGGCAATCGATAAAATAATCGATATCGTTCTCGAAAATATAGACTCGACAGCAGAAAACATAAAAGAGAATATAAAAAGTAGTGCAGTACTCGATGCGCAAATAGATAATTGGTGGCTCTCTTCTGCAGCAGAATATGGATTTAGCTCGCAAGCTAAAAAAGACGTTAAGCATAAACTACCCACTCTATCAAAGGTTATATTGACCGACTGGTTTTTCAAGATTATTTTTGGCAATATTATCAAACGGCATTTCAATGAGGCAAAGATTATTGAAACGATTACTTTCGATACAACTGTCAGTGAAGCCCTGCAAATAATTGCCAACATCTCGGAACACTGTAATTTTTGGAATATTTTTGGGAATAATATCGCAAATGAATTAGTATCTAATAATGCATGGAAGCAGCTAGTTCAATTAAATGTATTTCTTTCAAACCTTAATATTGAAGGGGTTGATATTCAAATCTTGCAAAACTTACTGCAATCGTCCATCGCCTATGCCAAAAGAAAAGTGGCCGGACAATTTGCGACTCCTCCTCAACTAGCCGATTTATTAACAAGGCTAACAATAGATAAGAAAGGTGGAATTACCTTCGACCCTTGTTGTGGAACGGGAACTATTATTAAGCAGGCTTATTCTCTTAAAGAAGAATATGAAATTGGTCAAGAGCAAATTATTGAGAGTATCTGGGCTTCGGACAAACATTCGTTTCCCATCCAGCTATCAACACTGACTTTATCCAATCCCGGCAATATTGGAAAAATTCTGCATATCTTCAGGTCGGATGTAATTGAGTTGCACGCAGGACAAACTATTGTATTTAAAGATCCCAATAATGGAAATCAAGTAGAAAAGCAACTGCCTAAGGTAGATTATGTCATATCTAATCTTCCTTTTATAAGAGAGAAAGAGATCAAAAAGCTCAATCCGAATATAAAGGAAATCAATAAATTAATCAAGGAACAGACTAAAGCGAAAAAGACACTAAGTAAAAAGAGTGATATATTTGCATATATTCCTTTCTACTTGTACGACATTATCTCAGACAATGGAAAAATTGGACTAATACTTTCTAATGCATGGCTTGGAACAGACTATGGAGAAATATTCTTAGAGTTAATTCAAAAATATTTCAATATTGACTGTGTTGTTATTTCCGGAAAAGGACGATGGTTCAATAATGCAAAGGTTGTCACCACATTATTAATAGCAACCAAGAGGGAGATTTCTGATCCGGTAAATTTAAACAGGAGAATTTCTTTCTGTACATTAAAAGAGAAACTTGAAAACATAGCAGATATTAAGAAATTAAGTAGTGAAATCATTCTTAATAAAGAGTCTGATTGGGTCAATATTCAATCCTATTCAATAAATGAAATCAAACAATTGGAAAATATCGGAATCCCATGGTCCGGATATTTTGCTAATTTGAATTGGTTGCCTACGATAGCCGAGAAGCTTATTGACTCTAAAAAGTTTTTCGATTTTATACGTGGAGAAAGAAGAGGTTGTAATCGTATGTTTTATCCTGCAAAAGGACACGGAATAGAAGATGAATATATTGAGCCTGTTCTAAAAAACTTAAAGAAAGCACCTTCATTCATTGCAACTAGTCAGACGCAGGCTTTCTGTTGTTCAAAAAGTATCGAAGAACTCGAAACTTTAAATCATACCGGGACTCTGAATTGGATAAGATCTTTTGAAAACCAAATGGATAAAACAAATAAGAAGCTATTACCTATAGCTTTACGTAAACCAAATATGTTTTGGTATGAAATGAGCACAAAAAACATGGCAGATTTTGTCGTTAATATTAATTTCGACAAAAGTTTATTTATAGCCATGCTTGATAAACGTTCTTTCTTCGATCAACGGATGATTGGCTTTTCAATAAAGGAACAGTACAAAGATGAAAACAAAATTTTCCTACTTGCATTACTGAATAATATTTTGAGTATGTTTTTCATTGAGAGTTTCGGATTTGGCAGGGGACTGGGAGCACTTGACCTTAGAGAAACTAAGTTCAAGAAGGCTTTCAAAGTTCTCAATCCGGAGTTACTGTCTGATGCGCAAAAGAAAGAAATCATAGAAGCATTTCAACCTATTTTCAATAGAGACAGATTACCTCTTGAAAAGGAATTAGAACAAAAGGATAGAATCGACTTTGAACTGACATTATTAAGAATCTATGGATTGGAAAAGTATTATGATACAATAAAGCAGACTTTATTGTATCTGTATAAAATAAGATTTGCAGTCAAAGAGAAAAAGCGTAAAAAGGTATAGAAAAAGGGGGTGCTTGTACACCCTCTTTTTCTATACTCTTTTATCCTACAATACTCTTTATATAATCAGACGGACATACATGATAGAAGTCTTTGAATTTCTTTCCAAAGTATTTAGCATCACAATAGCCCAGTATACCTGCAATATCCGAAATGCTGTACTGCTGGGAGGCCAGCAATTTAAGTGCTTTGTCCATTTTGAATGAATTGATATAGTTTTCGGGAGGGTTGCCGGTAATCTCTCTTATCTTATTATAAAAAGCAGTACGGCTCATGCCTATATCAATGCTTAATTTATCTATTGTATATTTATCAGTAGAGAGATTTTTCTCCAGGATTTTATTGACTTTATCCATAAATTTCCGATCGGCATTTTCTGTTTCTATTTCAGCTTTTGTGGGGATCATCGGAGAAATGGCATCTGACAGAAACAGTCTGATCCGTTCGCGTAAGACCATGCGGTTTTCGACAAGCATACGTATGTCTGCCCTAAGTTTACAAATGCTTTCCGTACGTAATCCCAGACGGTCTGCCCCACTCCCCAAATGTGACAAATAGCTTTCGTTATCAAAGGCTCTTAATAGAAGAATGATTGGTATGTATCCTATCGTTTTATCTTCCTTAATTTGAGTGCTAAGTGTATCTCCGCTTATTCCATTCACATTGTCGTCAATAATGATAGCATCAGGATTTTGACTGATAGCCGTATCCATCAGCAGCTCCGGATTATCAAGAACAGAGATCTGAAAATAGCGTGATAAGGTTTTCTTTAAATAATCACTAAATAACTTATCTGCCATTACTAATAGGATATGGGAAGTTTCTCTCGTTTTAGTATTTTGTTTATTGCTCTTAGGATTCTCGCAGGAGTCATTTGTTGGCATCTTCGTTTTTGTAGAAGAATGTCTCAACACCGGGCATGACTGATTCAGGCAATGGCAGTCTGTCGGAATGACGATTTGGAAAGTAGCTGCTTTACCATGTCTGCATCCGGTTATTTTTCCACCATGCAGACGGATGATTTTTCTTACCGTCCATAAATCACTATATCCATACACAGGAAATATAATAGGAATAAAGGGGAACATTTTCTCTGTTCTTTGCCCGGCTATTTCATTATTGCTAATCTGCAACTGCCAGGAATTCATTGTGTGGGTTACGTTGATCGATATGCAACAGCCTGACTCGGAAATCAAAATCATCTTGTTGATAAGGTGCTGAAGTGCTGCAGTCATTATGTTTTCGTTTATCCTGCAACTGACACAATCCGAACATTCACCAACAGTCAGCTGTATCTGGCGGGAATTGGCATAAGCCCGGCATTGATTGACAATGGAAGTAACATAAGTGGAAAGTTCCAAATTTACCGTTGACGTTTTAGGAGGAATTCTCTTAGTTACTTTATTGAGAGTTGCAATATTCTGGTTACAATATATGATACATTCGGCATATCCCAGTGCTTCTTCCACTTGTTGGGAAAGAGGTTCAGGGAGGTTGCCAGTTTTGAGTTCTTCCAATTGATTCCGCAGCAATATTAACGGTGTATGTGCTGTATGGAGCATGTTCATGGCAATCTTAAATTTTTCATGCGATAATAACTGCACATTGTATTCTATTATAAGATACGCAAATAGAATCACAAACAGTCCAATACCGAAACTTTCCACAGGGACCGCATATCCAAGCAACGACAAATCGGGTAAAATGATGCCAATAGTTTGTTTGCTGTTTACTAAATTGGCTCCAGGATCTGCAGAGAATAAAGCTCGGAAGCTTACTAATAAATTCAGGTAACAATCATTCATACTAATATCGGATTTGATTAATATTTTACACCTTTAGTAAAACACGCCTGATAATCTTTTAACGTGCTTAAAATCCGATGCAAGTATAAACTTTTCAACGTATACACAGGAGGTGGTTTCCAACAAAAACAATGGGTGTTTTCTATCAAAAATGGTAACAATATCTTTTGTTACCGAAATATTAAGAGGCTATACTGTCAAGTCTCCATTTTACCCAATCGGTCCGCTTTAGTTGATTATTTTTATCATAATAACACAGCCATAATATCATGAAAGTTAATTGAATCATCAAAACAATAGAGTATATTGAATTATAAAGCTACGTATATAATTAGAAAATTATATATGTAAGTGAGTATCATTTCATCATAAGGAACATATATATCATAGGAATGCCTCATCATACAATGGAATGTTCTTCGCATCGTAGACATGCGTGACTGCAAATACATCGTCTTTCTTTATCAGTAACCAGTCTCTGTCTTGGTCATCCATATTGGTATGGATAAGGGTAAACAGGCCTTTGAGCTTATGACCATGTAATTTGAATTCAAGTATCCCGTTTTTAATGGCAGCGGAAATGTTACGATTATTACCGACATAAGCATAGGTTCCACTATCCCATATTTCCACTGTACCTGCTCCATAGTTGCCTTCCGGTATAACTCCCTCAAAATGTGCGTAACTCAAAGGGTGATCTTCTACCTGTATAGCCAGTCTTTTATCTTTCGGGTTCATGGAAGGGCCTTTAGGAACTACCCAGCTTTTCAACACTCCATCCACTTCCAGACGGAAATCGAAATGAAAATGACTGGCTTCATGCTTTTGGACAACAAAAACAGGTATCCGGCTTGGAGTTTCCACGGTATCCGCCATCGGTTCGGGAGTCTCACTGAATTGTCTTTTTGCCTGATACTCTTTGAGGTTACTAAAAGAAGGATCTACCTGCTTTTCTACCATCTTTATACTTTTTCCTTCATCGGGAGAAATCTTTGCCATAATCTGTATTTTTTCAGGTGAATAAAAAAATGAATGATTCATTGTCACAACAATCAGCATATCTGTTTGTTGCCGGAATTCATCTATTTTAATGGCTTTAAAACCGTATTTAAGTTTGCTAACTTATTTTTCTACTCGTTTTCACCCTTCTCCCAGGAATGTATCCCCCAATTATCATGTATTATGTTTGTTTATAGCAAAAAAGCGGGTAAATATGTGCTATGTTACATATTTACCCGCTTTCTGCAAAGATCTAATTTCTTACTTGCCGGAAATTGAGTCTTTCTTGCCTTGCTTATTTACAATAGAAGGATTTCCTTTATATTCAATATCTCCGCTGCCATTGGCTTTTGCGTCCAACTGTTTGGAAGCGTAACAAGATATATCACCGGAACCTGAAACGGTAGCAACTACATTAGTAGCAATCAACTTGTCGGCACTGATATCGCCGGAACCATTCACAGTCAGCATAGCCATTTGAGTAGAACCTTTCATTTCCACATCGCCGGAACCGCTAACTATCGTTTTTACAGTAGTGGCCTTCACATTCTTCACGTTAATATCTCCACTACCTTTTACAAAAGCAGAAAGATTGGTATATTGCAGATTTTCGGCTTCAATATCTCCGGAACCTGTTATATTCAGATTTAAATCAGCTCCTTTGAGGGTACCTTTCAGATATACATCGGCCGATCCTTTAATATCTACATCATCCAATGAAGGAGAAGAGGCAATCACTTTCAACCGGCGTTCTCCGCTAAGAATCTTAACGCCTTTCTTTATATTTACCTGCAGCACTCCATTTACTGTAGATACTTCCAACAGGTCAACCAGATTATCTGAGCCATATATAGAAACTGTTGTTTTAGAATCACTACTCTGACGATACTCAACGTCGGGACTACCCAGAACTCTGATTGAACTGAAATTACTCACGTTATTCAGTTCTTTCGTGATATATTTCTTACTAGGAGTAACGGTCTGTGCCTGTATTCCTGTAAAGCACAAGAACATCAGCACCACTAGCATAGATGTAACATTAAAACTTTTCATAATTTCTTCTTATTAAATATTCTACTGACAAATATAGGAAGTATATTTCAAAGTATGACAACTGAAAGAATAATAAATAACTTTTAATCATTCCTACTTCTTAATACCTGCATAGTGGGTACAAAATTCCCTATTAAACGTCCTTTTATAAAAGTATAAAAGCAGTTAGATGGAAATGAATAAAAAGAGATTAATCGGGTATTTGTTTGTACTGATGTCTGTGGGCTGCATTCATGCGCAGGAAACAAATGTGTCTGCACAAGAATATAAACTATGGTATGACTGCCCGGCACAGGTATGGACAGAAGCACTACCTTTGGGAAATGGACGCCTGGGAGCCATGGTTTATGGGACACCAGGGACAGAACAAATACAACTAAACGAAGAAACTATCTGGGCAGGACGCCCCAATAACAATGCTAATCCGGACGCGCTGGAGTATATTCCCAAAGTGCGTGAACTTGTTTTTGCCGGAAAATACCTGGAAGCACAGACTCTCGCTACAGAAAAGGTGATGGCAAAGACGAATTCCGGAATGCCATATCAAAGTTTCGGTGATTTGCGAATTGCCTTTCCCGGTCATACCCGTTATTCCAACTATTATCGGGAGTTAAGTCTGGATTCAGCCCGCGTGATGGTGCGTTATGAAGTAGACGGAGTGCAATATCAACGCGAAACGATTACTTCATTTACCGATCAGGTAGTAATGGTGCGACTGACTGCCAATCGTCCCGGACAAATTACATTTAACGCTCAACTGACTTCGCCTCACCAGGACGTAATGATCGCTTCTGAAGAAGGAAACTGCGTAACTCTTTCAGGAGTATCCTCCTTGCATGAGGGATTGAAAGGGAAAGTGGAATTTCAAGGCAGATTGACTGCTAAAAATAAAGGTGGAGAAATAGCTTGTGCCGATGGGATACTTTCTGTAGAGAAAGCCGACGAAGCAATCGTCTATGTATCTATTGCAACTAATTTCAATAATTATCAAGACATCACCGGTAATCAGATAGAACGGGCAAAGAACTATTTGGAGAAAGCAATGGTTCATCCATTCATCGAATCGAAGAAGAATCACATTGATTTCTATCGGCAATACCTGACACGCGTTTCTCTCGATTTAGGAAAAGACCAATATTCAAATGTGCCAACCGATAAGCGTGTGGAAAATTTCAAGAATACCAATGATGCCCATCTAGTTGCCACTTATTTCCAATTCGGACGTTATCTGCTGATCTGTTCTTCCCAACCGGGAGGACAGCCCGCCAACCTGCAAGGAATCTGGAATGATAAATTATTCCCTTCCTGGGACAGCAAATATACTTGCAATATCAATTTGGAAATGAACTACTGGCCTTCGGAAGTAACGAATCTAAGTGAGTTGAATGAACCGTTATTCCGCTTGATAAAAGAGGTTAGCGATACAGGAAAAGAGACGGCTAAGGTTATGTATGGAGCCAACGGATGGGTATTACATCATAACACGGATATATGGCGCATCACAGGGGCAGTTGATAAAGCTCCTTCAGGTATGTGGCCCAGTGGTGGTGCATGGCTTTGCCGACATCTCTGGGAACGTTATCTATACACCGGAGATATTGAATTCCTGCGTTCTGTTTACCCGATACTGAAAGAGTCCGGACGTTTCTTTGATGAAATCATGGTGAAAGAGCCGGTACACAACTGGTTGGTAGTCTGCCCCAGTAATTCACCGGAGAATGTACATTCGGGGAGTAATGGAAAAGCCACAACAGCTTCCGGATGCACCATGGACAACCAATTGGTCTTCGATCTTTGGACAGCAATTATATCTGCTTCTCAAATACTGGACACAGATCAGGAATTTGCCACTCATCTGTCCCAACGTCTCAAAGAAATGGCTCCTATGCAAGTAGGACATTGGGGACAACTACAGGAATGGATGTTCGACTGGGATGACCCGAAGGATGTACACCGCCACATTTCTCATTTATACGGACTATTCCCCAGCAATCAGATTTCTCCTTATCGTACTCCTGAATTATTCGATGCAGCACGTACTTCGCTGATTCATCGCGGAGACCCGTCGACCGGATGGAGCATGGGATGGAAAGTTTGCCTCTGGGCACGCCTTCTTGATGGTGACCATGCTTACAAACTGATTACAGATCAGTTGACTCTTGTGCGCAATGAGAAGAAAAAAGGAGGCACCTACCCTAACCTGTTCGATGCGCATCCGCCATTCCAGATTGATGGAAACTTCGGTTGTGCCGCAGGTATTGCAGAAATGTTGATGCAAAGTTACGATGGTTTTATTTATTTGCTTCCTGCACTTCCTACCGTCTGGCAGGAAGGTTCTATCAAAGGAATTATTGCACGTGGAGGTTTTGAGCTTGATTTGAGCTGGAAAAACGGGAAAGTAAGCCGTCTGGTTGTGAAATCTCATAAGGGAGGTAACTGTCGCTTACGTTCACTCAACCCATTAACAGGCAAGGGTCTGAAGCGTGCCAAAGGTGAAAATCCGAATCCTCTTTATGCTGTTCCCACTATTCCCGAACCATTGATTAATGAAAAGGCAAACCTGAATAAGGTGGAAATTGCAGAAACTTACCTCTATGATCTGCCTACCAAAGCAGGGCAAGAATATATATTGATTGGAAAATAATAACTCGACCGATATGAACAAAAACTTATTAAAACTGATGGTATCTTGTGGAACGGTTTGTTTCCTGGCATGCACAACACCTCAAAAAGTAGAAACGGAAAAATGGAGTGAACGCATGGCACGCTCCGAAATGAAACGTTTCCCTGAACCCTGGATGATTGAAAAAGCTAAGAAACCACGTTGGGGATATACCCACGGACTGGTAGTGAAATCCATGTTGGAAGAATGGAAACATACCGGAGATAGCACATATTATGATTATGCCAAGATCTATGCGGATAGCTTGATCGATGCCGACGGGTGTATCAAAACCATGAAATATCTTTCATTCAATATTGATAACGTCAACGGCGGAAAGATTCTTTTCGATCTTTATGCACAGACCGGAGACGAACGTTACAAAATTGCCATGGATACTTTGCGCAAACAAATGACAGAGCAGCCCCGCACCAGTGAAGGAGGGTTCTGGCATAAATTGAGATACCCTCATCAAATGTGGCTGGACGGAATCTTTATGGCTTCTCCTTATCTAGTTCAATATGGGGCCACTTTCAATGAACCGGCTTTATTTGACGAAGCGAAGAAGCAGATTCTTTTAATAAATAGTAAGACTTATGATCCTGCAACAGGATTGTATTATCACGGATGGGATGAAAGCCGGGAACAGAAATGGGCAAACCCCGAAACGGGTTGCTCTCCTAATTTCTGGAGTCGCAGTATCGGATGGTACGGAGCGGCTATCGTAGATGTACTGGACTTCCTGCCACAGGAAACTGCCGGACGCGATAGTATTATACAGATTTTGCAAGGATTGGCAAAAACGATTGTTAAATATCAGGATCCTCAATCCGGAACCTGGTATCAGGTAACCGATCAGGGAGCACGGGAAGGTAATTATCTGGAGTCATCTGCTACTGCCTTGTTTGTCTACACTCTCGCCAAAGCTATCAATAAAGGATATCTTGGCAACGAATATATCGAACCGACAAAGAAAGCCTTTGATGGAATGGTAAAGACATTCACCCGTCTTGAAGAAGATGGTAGCTATACAATCACTAACTGCTGTGCAGTGGCAGGATTGGGCGGAGACTCGAAAAGATACCGTGACGGCTCATTTGAATATTATATCAGTGAACCGATCATAGAGAATGATCCGAAATCGGTCGGTTCATTTATTCTGGCTGCTATTGAATACGAGAAACTCACCACAAAGTAATAAACTAAAAACGATAAAATACAATGAGAAAATTCAAGATTCTTCCTCTCTTATTGCTGTTGCTAACTTTAGTTATCCCGGCAGCGGCACAGAAGAAAACGCAAAAGACGTACATTCCCTGGAACAACGGAAAGCTTGTAGTTTCCGAAGAGGGACGTTACCTGAAACATGAAAACGGTGCTCCTTTCTTTTGGTTAGGCGAAACGGGATGGTTATTACCCGAACGCCTGAACCGGGATGAAGCCGAATATTATCTGGAACAATGTATACGCCGCGGATATAATGTGATTCAGGTTCAAACATTGAATAATGTTCCGTCTATGAATATCTACGGACAGTATTCGATGATTGACGGATATAACTTCAAAAACATCAATCAAAAAGGTGTATACGGTTATTGGGATCACATGGATTATATTATCCGTACAGCAGCAAAGAAGGGTTTGTATATTGGTATGGTCTGTATTTGGGGAAGTCCTGTGAACCGGGGTGAGATGACTGTTGACCAGGCAAAAGCATACGGTAAGTTTCTGGCAGAACGTTATAAGGACGAACCGAACATTATCTGGTTTATCGGCGGAGACATCCGCGGCGATGTGAAAACCGCTGAATGGGAAGCTCTGGCCACTTCTATCAAAGCTATCGACAAAAACCACCTGATGACATTCCATCCACGTGGAAGAACAACTTCTGCTACTTGGTTTAACAATGCTTCCTGGTTGGATTTCAACATGTTTCAAAGCGGACACCGCCGCTACGGACAACGTTTCGGAGACGGTGATTATCCTATCGAAGAAAATACGGAAGAAGATAACTGGCGTTTCGTAGAGCGTAGCTTGGCCATGAAGCCTATGAAACCCGTGATTGACGGTGAACCTATTTACGAAGAAATTCCTCATGGCTTGCATGATGAGAATGAATTGCTCTGGAAAGACTATGATGTACGCCGGTATGCTTACTGGTCGGTATTTGCCGGTTCTTTCGGACATACATACGGTCATAATTCTATCATGCAATTTATCAAACCGGGTGTAGGTGGTGCTTATGGCGCTAAAAAGCCTTGGTATGAAGCACTGGATGATCCGGGTTACAATCAAATGAAGTATCTGAAAAACCTGATGCTAACTTTCCCGTTCTTCGAACGCATACCCGATCAATCTGTCATCGTAGGACAGAATGGAGAACGCTATGACCGCGCCATCGCTACCCGTGGTAATGATTATCTGATGGTGTACAACTACACCGGACGTCCAATGGAAGTTGATTTCAATAAAATTAGCGGTGCGAAAAAGAATGCCTGGTGGTACACTACGAAAGATGGTAAACTGGAATACATCGGAGAATTTGATAACGGAGTGCACAAATTTCAACATGACAGTGGTTATTGCAGTGGAAACGATCATATCCTGATTGTAGTGGACAGTAGTAAAAACTATATGGAGAAGGACTGGACAGAGTTACCGGATGCACAACAAAAATGGAATAAATAATTATATTATGAGGCACGGATTACACGGATTTCACGGTTGCTTTGCGCAATCATATTTCTAAAAACCGTGAAATCCGTGTAATCCGTGCCTAAATTTATAGATGAAAACCTACTTATGAATAAAAGAATATTTATATTATTCCTATTTTCCATTCTGCTCTTTACCGGGTCCATATACGCAGCCATAGGTATCACTGACCTGCGAACAGAACAGTTGAAAAATCCGGCAGGTATTGATGTGCGCCAACCTCGATTGAGTTGGCGCATCGAATCGAATGAACAGAATGTGATACAAACTGCGTATCACATCCTTGTTGCATCTACCCCGGAGCTATTGGAACAAGGAAAAGGGGATATCTGGGATTCAGGAAAGATTGAATCTGATGCTTCCCAATGGATCGCTTATCAGGGAAAAACGCTAAAGCGTAATGCTCCCTACTATTGGAAAGTGAAAATAGACACCAACAAGGGGACAACAGATTGGAGTACTCCGGCTTTCTGGACTACAGGACTGTTTAATGAAGCAGATTGGCAAGGGCAATGGATCGGTTTGGATAAAGCTGCTCCTGGAGACAGCGAAACACAATGGAGCCGCCTGGCAGCCCGCTATCTCCGCAAAGAATTTGCATTGAAGAAAGAAGTGAAACGTGCCACTGTGCACATTGCCGGAATGGGATTATATGAACTGTTTATCAACGGACAACGTATCGGCAATCAAGTTCTGGCTCCTGCTCCTACCGACTATCGGAAAACGATTCTGTACAACACCTATGATGTCACATCGTTGCTTCAAACAGAGAATGCTATTGGAGTAACTCTCGGAAATGGTCGTTTCTATACGATGCGCCAAAACTATAAACCGTATAAGATACCGACTTTCGGCTATCCTAAACTTCGGTTGAATCTGATCGTGGAATATGCAGATGGCAGCAAAGAAACGATTGCTACAAACCCCACCTGGAAATTGACTACTGACGGTCCTATTCGTAGCAATAATGAATACGATGGTGAAGAGTACGACGCCCGTAAAGAGTTAGGAAACTGGACTCAAACCGGGTATGATGATAAAAGCTGGATGCCGGCACAACGTGTAAGCATTCCTTCGGGAACATTGCGTGCACAAATGATGCCGGGTATGAAAGTCACGGAAACGTTGAAACCTGTTTCCATTAAAAAGCTCGGCAATAAATATATCTTGGATATCGGTCAGAATATGGCAGGATGGGTACGTTTCCGAGTTAAAGGACAGGCTGGTGACAGCATCCGCCTCCGTTTCGCAGAAAGTCTGCAAAGCAATGGTGAACTTTACACCAGAAATTTCAGGGATGCCCGTTCTACAGATGTATATGTTGTCAGTGGACGCAAAACAAAAGAGGCTACCTGGGCACCTCGTTTTATCTATCATGGATTTCGCTACGTAGAAGTTAGCGGTTATCCGAATGCAAAGGCTGAAGATTTCGTTGCCGAGGTAGTAGAAGATGAAATGGAACATACCGGAACTTTCAGCTGTTCTGACGAGACTCTGAATAAGATTATCCGTAATGCATTCTGGGGAATCCGGAGTAATTATAAAGGTATGCCGGTAGACTGTCCACAACGGAATGAACGCCAACCATGGTTGGGCGACCGTACCATGGGGTGTTGGGGAGAGAGTATGCTTTTCGATAATTATGCAATGTACACCAAATGGACGCGTGACATTCGCGAAGCACAACGGGAAGACGGCTGTATTCCTGATGTGGCCCCGGCATACTGGAATTATTACTCGGATAATGTGACCTGGCCTGCCGCTTTACCTATGGCCTGCGACATGCTTTTCACAAACTTTGGAGACAAACGTCCGATCGAGGAGAATTATCCGGCTATCAAAAAATGGGTATCTCATATCCGTGAATACTACATGACAGAGGAATATATCATCACCAAAGATAAATATGGTGACTGGTGCGTTCCACCCGAATCATTAGAGTTAATTCATAGTAAAGATCCTTCCCGCAAGACTGACGGAGATTTGATCGCCACCGCTTATTATCTAAAGGTGTTACAACTGATGCACCGCTTTGCAAGTCTGCAAGGGCTGAAAGCTGATGCAGAAGAATGGGAAGATCTGGAACATCGCATGAAAGATGCATTTAATGCTCGTTTTTTGCATGTAAAAGAAGGTACCTCTCCCGTACCGGGGCATGCCTTATATCCGGATAGTATTTTCTATGGCAACAACACGGTTACTGCCAATATTTTACCACTTGCCTTCGGACTGGTTCCTAAAAATCAGATCAATGCAGTAGCCCAAAATGCTGTAGCTTCTATTATTACGACCAACAAAGGACATATAAGTACCGGAGTAATCGGTGTACAATGGTTATTACGTGAATTAAGCCGCCGTGGACATGCCGATGTAGCTTATTTACTGGCTACCAATAAAACATATCCTTCCTGGGGATATATGGTTGAAAAAGGTGCTACCACTATTTGGGAGTTATGGAACGGTGATACGGCCAATCCTGAAATGAACAGCGGTAATCACGTGATGCTTTTAGGCGATTTATTACCCTGGTGCTTCAATAATCTGGCAGGTATTCGTGCAGACCGCTGGAAGTCCGGTTACAAACATATCGTTTTCCAACCGGCTTTTGAAATCCAGGCATTAAGTAATGTAGATGCATCATACATGAGTATCTACGGGAAAATAACCAGTCGGTGGGCAAAGACTCCTACTCACCTGGAATGGGACATCGAGCTTCCTGCCAATACAACAGGCGAAGTACATCTACCAGATGGACGGAAGGAAAAGATCGGATCAGGAAAATATCACTTCAGTGTAGACATCCCCACCCGGAATACGGCTATTCTAAGTGATGAATTCCTGTACGAAAAAGCTTCTTTCCCCGAATGTCACGGAGCTACAATTGTAGAACTGAAGAACGGTGATCTCGTAGCCTCTTTCTTCGGAGGAACCAAAGAACGCAATCCGGATTGTTGCATCTGGGTATGTCGTAAGCCGAAAGGTTCCAAAGAATGGACTGCCCCCAAACTTGCCGCTGACGGTGTGTTCTCGCTCAAAGATTCACAAGCTGCATTGGCTGGAATCGATTCAACTTGCACACCTGTGAAAGATGAAAAAGGAAAACTTATTGCACGCAGAAAAGCTTGTTGGAATCCGGTTCTTTTCCAGATTCCCGGAGGTGACTTGATTTTATTCTATAAAATAGGTCTGAAAGTGAGTGATTGGACAGGATGGCTGGTTCGCTCACGTGACGGAGGAAAGACTTGGAGCAAACGTGAACCGCTTCCGGAAGGTTTTCTTGGACCTATTAAGAATAAGCCGGAATATATCAACGGACGTATCATCTGCCCTTCCAGCACGGAAGGAAGTAACGGATGGCGTGTCCACTTCGAGATTTCCGATGATAAAGGCAAGACCTGGAAGATGGTAGGTCCATTGGATGCCGAGTTATCCATCCCCACCCAAAACCGTAAAAAAGGTGGCATGAATGTGGACGATCAGGAAGGCGGAGAAGCGATTAAAGGAGAAGGATCCAAGCCTGTTTATGCGATACAACCTAGTATTCTGAAGCATAAAGACGGAAGATTACAGGTACTCTGCCGTACACGTAACGCACAAGTAGCAACTGCATGGAGCAGCGATAATGGTGATACGTGGAGTAAAGTAACACTGCTGGATGTTCCGAATAATAATTCCGGAACGGATGCTGTGACAATGAAAGACGGCAGACATATACTAATCTACAATAATTTCTCTACATTACCCGGAACTCCGAAAGGTCCGCGTACTCCGCTTTGTGTGGGCATATCAGAAGATGGAATCACCTGGAAGCCTGTTCTTACATTGGAAGACAGTCCGATCAGCCAGTATTCTTATCCCAGTATTATCCAGGGAAAAGACGGGAAACTGCATGCCATTTACACTTGGCGTCGCCAACGAATTAAATATGCAGAGATAGATCCGGCGAAGTTTTAAATTGAACCGTCATCTGAATAAAATCGACCGCTCCTTTGTCCCCAAAAGAGCGGTCGATTCTTTGTATTTATGGTTCTTCGTCAAATTTGGTGGTACTTCTTCTATTGTGAATAAATAATCTTCGCTCTCAGTAGTTTAATTCCTGCCCTATTGTACATCTGTCTTTTTACCGCTTTAATTTTATTCACTGTCCCCTCCAGTAATCCGTTACTGAAGGGGATATCAATAGCTGCCTGTACTGCCTCCCAGTCTTTTTCAATACCATATGCAAAGTTCGTTAGTGGCATATTCCGTGTTGCCTTCGCTTTTTCAATCCACTTTCTAATATCCTTATCATAAGTGTTCCCATTAATCATGTCTCTGAAATTTTGACACACGCTTAAGAG
>CDZC01000846.1_pt1 | contig 95043 bp, 78 predicted proteins | sample 557371 | NCBI WGS metagenome assembly CDZC01 (sample SAMEA3182085, study PRJEB8094) | gut metagenome | biome: human; feature: gut; material: Stool; isolation source: human stools | place: Canada | collected 2013-01-21
AGATTATTCCGAATTGACCAGTTTTAAGCCCGGAGGCCATAGCAGGGTGGAACCACTCCTTCCCATCCCGAACAGGACAGTGAAACGCCTCCACGCCGATGATAGTGAGTTGTATTTCTTGCGAAAGTAGGTAGTCTCCGGGCTCGCCATTAAAGACAAACCTCTTGGACTTAAACGTTCAAGAGGTTTTGTTTTTTCTGTGACTTTTGCTAACTACGCCGCTTTTATGGTCGATCTTAACGACAAATAATAAGTAAAAACCCTTAATGAAGGCGGATGAACTAAAAATTTTCTTATCAATAAAAATATTTATAATCAAATAGATAAAATCAGTCTAAAAATTAGGCTATTTTACTTATCAGTAAAAACCCTAATAAACTTTATAAAGTATCGACGCAGAATTGAATTTAGCGTATCTTCTTATCCGCAAATTTACAAACTTATACAAAGGAGATACGAATGGCTCAAGCCCCTGAGTTCAAATATGCACCGATGTTCCAAGTCGGGGAAGATACCACAGAGTATTATCACCTCACCTCCGAACATGTCTCTCTCGGTAATTTTGAAGGCAAAGAAATCCTGAAGGTTACGCCGGAAGCATTGACGATGCTTATCGAACGCGCCTTTACGGACGTCAACTTTATGCTTCGCCGTTCTCATAACGAATGCGTAGCAAAGATCCTGAAAGATCCGGAAGCTTCTGACAATGATAAATACGTTGCTTTGACAATGCTTCGCAACGCCGAAATCTCTGCCAAAGGCATTCTGCCGATTTGTCAGGATACCGGTACAGCCATTATTCATGGTGAAAAGGGCCAGAGAGTCTGGACCGACTTCTCTGATGAAGAAGCTATCAGCCGCGGTGTATACAACACTTACACCAAGAACGCTCTCCGTTATTCTCAGAACGCTCCCTTAACACTCTATAAAGAAGTCAATACTCGCTGCAACCTTCCTGCACAAATTGATATCGAAGCCACAGAAGGTGAAGAATATCGCTTCCTTTGCGTTGTTAAGGGCGGCGGCTCTGCCAATAAGTCTTATCTCTTCCAGAAGACTAAGGCAATCCTGAACCCGAAAGCTTTAATCCCCTTCCTTTATGAACAGATCAAGGGCTTGGGAACAGCCGCTTGCCCGCCTTATCACATTGCAGTAGTCATCGGCGGAACCTCTGCTGAAAAGACTATGCTGACGGTAAAACTGGCTTCTACGAAGTACTACGACAATTTACCGACAACCGGTGATGAAACCGGACGCGCTTTCCGCGATGTAGAACTCGAAAACAAACTTCTTGAACTGGCCAACAACATCGGCTTGGGCGCACAGTTCGGCGGCAAGTATCTTGCTCACGACGTTCGCGTGATTCGTCTGCCTCGTCACGGCGCCAGCTGCCCGATCGGTATCGGCGTCAGCTGCTCTGCAGACAGAAACGTTAAGTGCAAGATCAACCGCGAAGGTCTGTGGATCGAAAAACTCGACGACAAACCTGCTGAACTGATTCCAGAAGAATTCAGAAATATGGAAGAAGGCGAAACCGTTAAGATCGACCTGAACCAGCCGATGGAAAAGATCCGCGCTGAGCTGTCTAAACATCCGGTTTCTACACGTGTTTCTTTGACCGGCAAGATCATCGTTGCTCGTGACATCGCTCACGCTAAGCTTCAGGAACGTCTCGATAAGGGTGAACCGCTTCCGCAGTACATCAAAGACCATCCTGTCCTATACGCAGGTCCTGCTAAGACTCCGGAAGGCTACGCCTGCGGTTCTATGGGCCCGACAACTGCCAACCGTATGGACCCGTATGCCGATCCGTTCATGGCTGCCGGCGGCTCTCACGTCATGATCGCCAAAGGCAACCGTACAGACGTCGTTACCGAAGCCTGCAAGAAACACGGCGGCTTCTACCTCGGCACGATCGGCGGTGTTGCTGCCGACCTGTCCGCTGAGTCCATCCGCAGCATCAAGTGCATTGAGTATCCTGAGCTCGGTATGGAAGCTGTTTACGAAATTGACGTTGTTGACTTCCCTGCATTCATCCTGGTTGATGACAAGGGCAATGACTTCTTTAAACAGCTGAAGCCCCGTTTCCCTGTGAATCTTGAAGCTTAATACTTAACGCAGTAAGTTTGGAAAACCCGGTGTCAAGCATCGGGTTTTCTTTTTTCCGAGCGAAAATCCAATACACTACTACCCATAAGAAATCGTCTCTTTCCTCAAAACTACATGAGAGAGACGGAGCTAAGAGTAAATAATTTTATGGGCCGCAGCCTGCGGTCCGGAGTCCCAGGATGAATTCGGTTTTCCTAGTTGTCATTGCAGCGATGATTCTCATCGTTGTACTTCTTCGTTTTAAAGTTCTTATCGGCCCCGCGATTCTGAGCGGCGGTCTATTAATTTGGCTCTTTGAGTCAAGATCCTTCGAAAAGCTTTGGGTTGCTTTCACTGAGACATTAACAATGCAGCGAACTTGGGATTTGCTGCTTTGTTTGTACTTTGTGATGTGTCTTGAGGTTGAACTTCGCAAAAGCGGCTCCCTTCACGGTATGGTGGTGACGCTGAGAAATATCTTCTCCAGCAACAAAGTTACTTTGGCGTTTATGCCGGCGTTCTTGGGTCTTCTTCCTTCCTTGGGAGGAGCTCGATTTTCCGCTCCGATCGTACAGGAAGCTAGTGAAGGAATTGCCGTTGACGATGAACAAAAGAGTGCGATCAACCTTTGGTTCCGCCATATTTTCGAGTTTTCAAACCCCTTGATGCCGGGCGTCATTCTTGCCTGCGGTATCGCGAACGTTTCGATCGGAGATTTGATTGATCAGGTCGGCTGGGTCACCATTCTTTGCTTTGTTCTCGGCTGGATCTTTTTAATTGTTCCTTTAAAGATTACGGATCCGGAAAAGGCTACGAATACCCAGCATGATCGCGCCATTGACTGGAAGAGTCTCATTCTGGCTTTCGGTCCGATCGTCACGAGCTTCCTTTTAATCGTTGCTTTTGATGTTCAGGCAGCTTTAGCCATGGGCCTTGTAGTCGTGGCATTTATTCCGCTTTATTTCTGGTTCAAGCGTCCGATCTCCGTCAAGAGTGTTTTTACAGAAAGCCTGGATAAAAAATTATTTTTCAATGTCGTCTGTATTCTGTACTTCATCCAGCTTCTGACGGTAATCGGTACGTTGGATGAAATCGTCAACGTCTTTAATAATTCCGCGCTGCCTCAGGCAGTGATCATTGCCTGCCTTTCCTTTATTTTCGGAGTGATGACAGGCATGGGACAAGGCTATATTGCGATCGTGATGCCGATTGTAGCTCTTATGGCTCCGGGCAACATTGTTCTAGTCGGTATTGCAATGGTTTACGGTATGGCCGGACAGATGGTGACCCCGACGCATCTTTGTATTTTGGTTACAGTGGAATACTTTAAGAGCCGTCTTTGGAAAACAATCGGTAAGTGCGGTGTGCTCTCACTGTTGATGATTTTAATTTTCTCAGCTTGGACATATTGGCGTTATTACCTTTAGCTTTCAGAGGTTAAACGAGGCCTTTTCTAATTTCATGGCTTTCGGTAAAAATCATAAAATGAGGTTATGGACCTCAAAGAAGAATTAGATTCAACCGTTGTCATGAAGTTAGATAAGGACAATCTCGCCAAAATTCTTTCGCTTTGGCTTCACGTCGAAGCGTTAACGCCGTTTGACCTCGACAAGAATGATCTTATCGAACAGATGCCGGGGAGCTTAAATCAGCCCCGGTCCTCTCTTTTTACATGGGATAACGAAGATAAAACGCAGCGGGACAGTTTGGAAATCGAACTCCAGAAGCTTCCTAAAGAAGAAGACAGGACAGACTTTTTTCGGATGTTTACAGTTTGCATAGGTATCGTTAACCGCAATGAATTCATTGACCGGGCAGAACACCTTCTGAGATCTAATCTGTTGGATATATCTCAAGACCTCTCAGACTTCAGCGCCGAAGAGCAAAGAACCGATGACCTCATCTGCTTAGGAGTCCTGCGCGCGAACCATTTCGGCAAAATCAGTATGGGTACGGTAGAGCCGTCCTATGCGTTGTGCGAACTGGTTAACCTGACAAATAAGCAGAAGGGTGCCGAGAGCTTTGAGTTCCTGACCGATGTAGCTCAGATTCTTCATACCTCGGCTGTTCGCCAGCTTTCGTTGGACTCGGAAACTACCGCCCAAAAAATCAGCGAAAAGGACCGACAGTTTTATGGAATGCTCATCCATAATCTGAACAAGAAGGAATTAAAGCCGGATGAAACAAGGGGATATAAACTCATTAAAGATTTGAATCCTCCTCAAAACTTTCTCAATCCCAGAAAAATAGATGAGCTTTGTAAGAACTGGCTGGAGAAAGCCGGTCTTGGTCCTTCTTACCGTATTTGGGTGGTCGTTAACTACTACGAGCGTCCGAAGCCCCTCTACTTCGATTTTATGAATTCTCCGTACATCGAATTTTTGGAGAAGATCAAAAAGCGTATTCAGACCGAGCCGCCTTCAAGAGTGCTGAGTCCGGTTTCCGAGAGATTCTTTTCCCTTGCCTACGACAACCCCGAGCGAACTGACCTTTTGGCAAATCCTAAGAAGTTTCTGGAGATGGCCAATCCGGAAAGGATGATTTTCGGGCGCTGGCCGAGTGATATAAAAAATTATCTTGTCCCTTGTCAGCAGGTCGCTCTTTCAACCATGATTTGGGCGCCTCCTGTAGATCCTATCATTTCTGTAAACGGGCCCCCTGGAACCGGAAAAACGATGCTCTTAAAGGAGCTGCTCACCGAGATTGTGATTAATCGGGCTGCAGTGCTCGCTAACATAGAAGATATCGGAACGGCACCTTTATTTGAAGTCAAGGCCGGCTGGAAAGGGGAGCAGGTTCCTGTCCTTCTCAAAGAATACGTGGAGGACTACCCAATTATCGTTGCTTCGAATAATAATAATGCGGTGGAAAATATCACGAAGGAACTTCCGTTCGACTATGGATTCGAAGAGCCGTTCGATTACTTCTCTGGCCTTGCCAATAAGTTAAATAGAAGTAAAGAGGCTTGGGGACTGATTTCCGCACCGCTGGGAAAAGCAGAAAATTGGACGCGCCTTTGGAAGACGCTTTTCAGTAATCACAAAACGCCCAAAGGGACGATCCCTTACTTTCAGCATGTCTTAGAAGAAGAGATTCGAAAGGAAGGCGGCATTGCCGAAATTCGAGCCAATTGGAAAAAGGAGACGCTGCGTTTCAAGGAACTTTATTGTGAGGTTCATGAGCGCATCACGTCAAAAATGCCTGACTACAAGGCCGATATAAAGAAGTTTGCACAAACTTATGAAGAAAAGCCTGTCACAGCCCGTTCTTTCAGGGAGTCAGTGCTTCGTGCTTTCGGTTCCAAGAAAGGAGAATTTGAAGAAAATCCTTTTGATTTTTCCGGAAGCTCAAAGGAGAAAAATCACGGGAGGCGTCTTTATACAGACGAGGAACTGGACAGAGCAAGAACGCTCTTGTTCCTTTCTGCTTTGAAGCTGCATCGTTTGGCGGTTTTAGCCAAGAAAAAGGATTTTATCGACGGTATCCGTGGTTCGATTACCGCCAATATGTACGACTTGGTTTCTCCGCATCGATTGCCCTTCCTGGGAACGCTGTCTTTTCTGATACCGATTATTTCGACGACGTTTGCTTCGGCGGCATTTAGATTTAATAATTTTCTTTCATCTTCACTGCCTTGGGTCATTGTGGACGAGGCATCTCAAGCTACCCCTCAGTCCGCATTGCTGCTCATGCAGAAAGCCAAGCGATTTTTGGTGGTAGGAGATCCTTTACAGCTGACGCCGGTTGTGACTTTGCCGGAATCTCTTTCCGAACTTCTTTGCGGAAAAGACGAGCTTCTGAGGAAATGGTCACCGCACCTACATAGTCTTCAGCAGCTCGCGGACGGTGCCAATCCTTTCGGTGCATTTGTCGGACCTGAAGAACATAAAATTTGGTCCGGGCTGCCTTTGAGACTCCAAAGAAGAAGTTATCCTCCGATGTTCAATATTTGCAATCGAATTGCGTATTCCGGACAGATGGTGCTGCCCCCGGAGATGAAAGTAAATAAGACACCGGAAAGATTTATCGAGAGCTATTGGGTGGATGTTGTTCCGCCAAGACCGAGCCTCTCCAACTGTGTCTCCGAAGAGGTTGATGCGGCTGAGGACGTGCTTAATCATATCGACGCGCAAGTTTCCATGAAACATCTTCAGGGCGAAGTTTTTGAAAAGAAATCCGTCCTGATTTGCACGCCGTTCCGCACTGCTGCGGCAACGCTTCGAAAGAGAATTAAGAAGACGGGCAATTGGCTTGAAGTTGAACGCATTGGGACAGTACATACGCTTCAGGGGCGCCAAAGCGATATTGTGATTGTAGTTTTAGGTTCAAAGACGAATAAGGATGGGTTCGGAGCAAGAAATTGGGCGACATCTACGCCTAACTTACTCAACGTCGCTGTCAGCCGAGCAAAAGAAACCGTGATTTTTATCGGAAATTACGAAGACTGGAAAGAACACAATTACGTTCCGACGATCATGGCAGAGTTAGAAGATTACGGCAAAGGGCGCCTTAAGCTAGCATAATTCGGAAAGTAAAAACTAAAAGGATTTTTATGAATAAAGGCGTGATTTCCGTTTTAGTTGCATATTTGATTTGGGGGCTTTATCCGTTTTACTTTCATGCGATGCAGCATGTTGCGCCTGCGGAGATTGTGATTCATCGTGTACTTTGGACGTTTGCGCTCCTGGCTGTTTATTTATTTTGCTCAAGGCGCTGGCGATGGATACAGAAGGCGGTGACGGACAAACGAACGGTCGCAGTATTTTTAGTGTCCTCGGTGCTCATCACTGCTAACTGGTCAACCTATACCTATGCGATTGTTACGAACCAGACGCTGGAGGCTTCGCTCGGATACTTTATGAATCCGCTGGTCTCGGTGCTTCTGGGAACGGTATTTTTAAAAGAGAAACTGAATAAGGCTCAGACGCTTGCAATTCTTTTTGCTTGTGCAGGCGTGATGTGGGTGACGTTTAAACAAGGAGAATTTCCGGCTCTTGGCCTTACGCTGGCATTAAGTTTCGGGTTTTACGGTCTGGTACGCAAAATGGCGCCTCTCGGCAGCCTTGAGGGACTGACGCTGGAAACAGCTTTTGCCTTCCCCGTCGCACTGTTGGCGACATTTTATTTTGCGGGACAAGGAGACTTGACCTTCGTTAACGGAACCTGCTGGGATAAGTTCTGGCTGATTATGGCCGGACCGATAACCACGATCCCGCTGATCTTGTTTGCCTATGGCTTAAAGCAGGTGCCTTATTCGACCGTAGGCTTTATTCAATATCTGAGCCCGACGATGGTGTTTTTCATCGGATTATTCTTTTTCGGCGAAGAATTGCAAGTTGACCGCCTAATTGGATTTATCCTTATATGGGCCGGCGTGCTAATTTTTGTCGGCGAGAATTTTTTCCGCAGCCGCCCGGGATATCGTTCTGAACTCAACTAATTGTCAAAATGACTCTTTCTGACTGCTTTGCGCTTTTTGTGAAGTTCTTCTTCCTGCTGACACCGCCTTTTGTGATGTCGGCTTTCCTGTCGGTGACTAAAGACAACACGATTCAAGAAAGAAACACGCTGGCGATCTGGATCACATTGTGGATTCTGATTATCAGCGGTGTGCTTCTCTTCTTCGGCGGATTCATTTTTAAGATTTTCGGAATCACGCTGGACGCATTTCGAATCGGTACGGGCGCGCTGCTGTTTCTAACAGCTGTTTCGCTGGTCAGAGGAGACTCCATTCGCGTTCCGTCCGGAGACTCCGTCCAGTCTTTAGCGGTTGTGCCGATGGCAATTCCCATTACGCTGGGACCGGCCTCTATCGGTGTACTGATGGTGTACGGCGGCGAAATTAAAGCCGGTTTGGGATTCTTCCTGGCTTATCTTTCCATCAGTGCAGCCGTGATTTGCGTCGGTGCGCTGCTGCTGGTTTCAAATTACATTCAGAAAGCCATCGGAAAGAACGGATTGGTGGTCCTGAGCAAACTTACCGGCTTGATTCTGGCGGCGTTGTCAGCCCAAATGATTTTTGAAGGTGCGGATGCCTTCTTGCTGCAAACATTAGAGAAGCTGAAGTAGAGAGCGGAAAGAGGTAAGGCCTGATGTTCCGTATATCTCGGCGCTTTCCTATTCTCTTCAAATAGAAAAACGGTCGTGTTTCAATCAGGAACACGACCGTTTGGTCTAACTCAAAATTGAGATATTAGATGGATTCAGCTTCCATCTTGATTGCACCGCAGGGGCATTCGCTGGAGCAAACACCGCAGCCCTTGCAGTAGTCGTAATTGAAGATGTAGGGGACCTTGTCGTCTCCGGTCTTAATCACGGCGTTGTCAGGGCATACACCGTAGCAGTTGTCGCACTGCAGGCAGTTGCCGCAGGACATGCAGCGGCGAGCTTCAAACAAAGCGTTTTCTTCAGTTAAGCCGTGCTGAACTTCGTCGAAAGTGCTCTGGCGACGAACGAGGTCGAGCATGGGACGAACGGTTTTAGGCGCGTCGGAGTAGTACCAGGTATTGAGGCTTTCGAAGGTAGCAATTTCTTTCTTCGGATGATCAACCGGTTCTTGGCCTTTCAGGTAGCAGTCGATGCCGTAAGCCGCTTTATAACCGTGGCCGATGGCAACGGTAACGTTTCTGTCTCCCGGAACCATGTCGCCGCCGGCGTAGATGCCGGGGACACCGGTTCTCATGAAGCGGTCAACTTTAACGACGCCTTTTTCGATATCGAGTCCGGGAATCTTGTCGATCAGGCTCTGGTCGACGTTTTGTCCAAGGGCCAGAACAACGGTATCAGCCTCGACGGTTTCGAATTCGCCGGTGGGCTGAGGATTGCCGTTTTCATCGAGTTTCATTTTCTCGATGCGGATTTCCTTCGGATTTTCTGCTTCCGTAATGGTAGAGAGCCATTTTACGGAAACGCCTTCCTGCAGGGCTTCTTCAACTTCGAAGTCATGAGCGGGCATCTTTTCGCGGGTACGGCGGTAGATGATCAGAGGTTCAGCACCCATACGTTTCGCGGAGCGGGCAACGTCGATGGCTGTGTTGCCTCCGCCGTAAACCACAACTTTACGGCCGAGCAGAGGCTCTTCTTCACCTTCCATGGAGCGGAGAACGGAAACAGCGTCAAGCATGTGTTTGGCGTCTCCGCCCGGGATATAGGCGTTCTTGGCCATTCCGGCGCCGACTGCGAGGAAGACGGCATCATATCCGTTTGTATTCTTTTCTTCTTCGATGTCTTTGACGGTTGTATTCAGTTCGAGTTTGACGCCGAGATCAAGGATTCGTGCGATTTCCTGATCCAGTACACGGCGGGGGAGACGGTATTTTGGGATACCGTAGCGCATCATGCCGCCGGCTTCCGGGCTGCCTTCTTTGATCGTGACATCGTGGCCTTTGAGGGCGAGCTGATAAGCCGCGGACAGGCCGGCAGGACCTGAACCCACGATCAGGACTTGCTTGCCTGTCTTCTGTTCGGGCCTCTGGAATTTATAACCGTTTTCCAGAGCGTTATCCCCGAGGAAGCGTTCGACGGAGTTAATGCCGACAGAGGCATCGAGTTTGCCGCGGTTGCAGGCGCCTTCACAAGTGTGATAACAAACACGTCCCATGCAGGAGGGAAGCGGATTGCGCCTGGTTAAATGACGCCAGGCTTTTTCATAGTTGCCGCTTTCGGCATAGAACAACCAACCCTGAATATCTTCACCGGCAGGGCACTGATGGTTGCAGGGAGGAAGCTTGTGGACATAAGTCGGTCGAAGCGTTCTCCACGAGCCGGTACGGTTTTCCAAGGATGTACCGACATCTAATGTGATAGCAAAAGGTTTTTTCATGGGATTTAATCCTTAAACTTTGTCGGCTCGTTCGTCAGCCTGAACAGACGGCGGAATGATTTCAGGTTCTTCTTCGCCGAGAAGGCCGAATCTTCTGATATTTCTTTGAGCGATTGCTTGAATACGAGCGAAGGCATCGGCGTCTCCCTTCGGTCCGAAGAGGTGAGCGTAGCGCTTCTGAAGTTTCATATAGTTTTCAACCGGCTGCAGCTGACGAATCTTAGTGACTTTAGTGATTTCGCCGTATTCGGATTCGAATACCGGGAAAAGACCCGTTTCAACAGCGAGACGAGCCAATTTGACGGTGTCAGCCGATTTAGCTCCCCAGCCAAGCGGGCAAGGAACGAGAATGTGAATATAACGAGCACCGTGGAAAGTCATTGCCTTAGCGACTTTTCTTTCCAGGTCTCTCAAGTCGGCAATGGTCGCGGTGGCAACGTAAGGAATGCCGTGGGCCATAGCGATCAGAGGAACGTCTTTACCTTGGCCGAAGGCGTTGCCGGGATGTTTGCCGACAATCTGGGTGGTTGCCGTACGGACAGCCGGAGGCGTGGCCGACGAGCGCTGAACACCGGTGTTCATATAGCCTTCGTTGTCATAGCAGATGTAAAGCACGTCGTCGTTTCTTTCGAACATGCCGGACAAGCAGCCGAAACCGATGTCGGTTGTACCGCCGTCGCCGCCCTGAGCGATCACTCGAACCAGCGGTTTACCGGACTTCTTAGCCTTGACGCGTGCAACCGCTGCCATACCGGATCCGACAGCAGCCGTGTTGCCGAAAAGAGAATGGAACCAGGGCAGCTGCCAGCTGGTTTCCGGATAAGGGGTGGAGAATACTTCCAAACAGCCGGTGGCGTTGGCGGCAATTAAGCGGCCTTCTGTGGCGCGCATTGCAGCGTCAACCGCATAGCGGGCGCCCAAAGCTTCACCGCAGCCCTGACAGGCTCTGTGGCCGGAGTTCAAGGAGTTGTATCTTTCGATATTGGCCTGTCCGCTTCTTTGATCGGGCTGAAGAAGACGGTTGCCGACCGTGAAAGTACCGGTCTGATAAAACTTAATCTGATGTTCGCTCATGGCTTAGAGATCTCCTTTGTGAAGGTCGGCAACGGCCTTAACAATGGCTTCGGCCATCGGGCCGGAGTGACGTTCTTCTTGTTCGTGCTTCAGCTGGTCCTGAACGACTTTCTTATCGAGATCCAGAAATGTGAGTTCAGGCAGCTCGCCTTTAAGAGCAGCGTCAAAAGCTTTGTGCAGGCTGCGCTTGGTGATAGCGCGGCCGCCGAGGCCGGAGATGACGCAGCAGATGTCGAGGTCGGAGAGTTTACGAGTCGAACGAATCACGTCGTCAGTGACGACACCGCCGATACCGACCTGGAGAGAACGGTCAATCACAACCGCGGTCTTAGCGCCTTCAAGGGCGGCAAAAACTTCGGCAGCAGGGAAAGGACGATAGGACTTGATGCCGAGAAGACCGACTTTTTTGCCGTCTTCGCGCATTTCGTCAATAACATCTTTGATCGTACCGATGACAGAACCCAAAGCGACAACCATGACTTCGGCATCCTCTGCACGATAAAGGTCAACCAAACCGCCGCTTTTGCGGCCGATGATTTCTTCGTATTCCTTGGCGACTCTGTCGATCACGCCGAGCGCCTGAAGGTGATGGGCATGGGCGAGATAACGAACTTCGGTAAAGGCTTCGGGGCCGACCATCGCGCCGATAGAAACCGGCTGTTCAGGATCCAAGCTCTGGCGGGGATCGTACGGAGGAAGGAATTGGTCCACTTGCTCCTGAGACGGAATGTCCATTCTTTCGAAGGCGTGGGTCAGGACGAAACCGTCCATACAGACCATGACCGGAAGAGAAAGCTCTTCGGCGATCTTGAAAGCCTGGATATGGAGGTCAACGGCTTCCTGGTTGTCTTCGGCAAAGAGCTGAATCCAGCCGCAGTCACGCTGACTCATGGAGTCGGAGTGATCATTCCAAATGTTAATCGGCGCACCGATGGCGCGGGAGGCAACCGTCATGACGATCGGAAGACCGAGACCGGAGGCGTTGTAAACCGCTTCAGCCATATAAAGCAGACCCTGGGAAGCGGTAGCAGTGTAGGCACGGCCGCCGGCGACGGAACCGCCGATAGCCACGCTCATGGCTGCGAATTCACTTTCAACGTTTAAGAATTCGCAGTCTTCAAGCGATCCTTTTTTGACCATAGCGCCGAGGTTTTCGACGATATGGGTCTGAGGAGAGATCGGGTAGGCGCAGATGATTTCGGGGCGGCAAAGAGCCACAGCCTCAGCAACGCCTAAAGAGCCTTCAATTTGTTTGAGCATTGGAGCGATCCTTATAAACGATTCTTAGCTTCTAAAACAAAGGAATAAGCATCAGCTGCAACGTCGGCGTTGGCCTGGGCAACTTTTCCTTTGTAGCGAGTTTGGAAAGCCTGTTGGACGCTTTCGAGTTTGAGTTTGCCGGTCAGCGCGGCGAAGCCTGCGAGCATAGCGGCACCGGGAAGGGGGCGTCCGATTCGGGCAAGGGCGAATTTTGTCGCGGGCAGCGTAATGACGTGTCCCTTCGGCAGGCGGTTGACCAAGTCTTCCAGACCGAGTTCTTCGGGTGACTGGGAGCTGTTCAGAAGAACATAAGCATTTTCCGTCAGACCGGAAAAGACGTTTACGCTTTCGAGCAGTGTGCGGTCCTGAATAAGGACGGCACCCGGCTCCATGATCGGTTCACGAAGACGAATCGGTTTGTCGCTGACGCGGGCGAAAGCGACAACCGGTGCTCCGGTACGTTCACTGCCGAAACTTGGGAAAGCTTGAGCGTAATGGCCTTCGGTAAAGGCGGCGAGCGACAGCATTTCAGCTGAAGTCACAACACCCTGACCGCCGCGGCCGTGTAATCTGATTTGGAACACTTGTTATCTTCCTTTTATAAATTGTTAGGCGATTGACAAAGCAACGAGCGCTTCTGACGCATTAAATTTGATTCTTCCGTCGACTGCGATCGGCTCACCGTCCTTATCGCTAATCATTAACGGGTTGATATCGAGTTCGTCGATGAATGCAAAGTCTTCAACGAGCTGAGACAAACGAAGTAATGTCTCCTCAACTTTATTTATCTGTGCGGGAGTTGCCCCGCGGGCGCCGGCGAGAAGTTTATAGGCTTTTACGGAATGAATCATGTCGGAAGCGTCCTCGACGGTGAGAGGCGCAAGACGGAATGTCACGTCCTTCATGACTTCGACAAACACGCCGCCTAGTCCGAACATCATCATCTGACCGTACTGGGGATCCTTGGCGCATCCGCAGACCATTTCACGGTCGCTCTTGACCATTTCCTGGATGATGACGCCTTCAAACCCGTCCATGAGACCTTTCTCTGTGAGCTTAGTGACGAGGTCGGCAAATTCAGTGCGGAGCTGGGCGGCATCTTTGATGCCGACACGAACACCGCCGATGTCAGTCTTGTGAGAGATCTTCTTGGAGTTGAGCTTCATTACCACCGGATATCCGATCTTGTCGGCTAAAGCGACGGCTTCATCAGCATCTTTGGCCTCACCGTCTCGGCAGACTCGGATCCCGTAAGCAGTCAGGACCTGGAGCGATTCTCCGGTTGTGAGCTGTTCGCGATTGTCAGCAGCAGCCTGTTTGAAGACAGCTTCAACAGCTTCGGTATCTACGGAGTAGCGAGGCGCCGGTGTGTCGGTGCGTTTACGCCACAAGCGCTGCTGATTTAAGCGAGCGAGACCTTCAACAGCCTGTTCGGCAAACATGAAGAAAGGAACATTGACTTGGGTTTCAGACAAGTGTGCAAAGAACTCGTTCTTTGTCATGAAGACGCCGACGATCGGTTTGTCCGGATGGGCGGCGCGGATTTCCATGACAGCTTTGGCAACATCAATATCTTTAAGGCCGAGGAAGGGCAGGTAAATGACGACGACCATATCGACGCCGTCGTCAGCGAGCACCGTTTCCAAAGTCTTTTTATAGTGTTCCAGCGGAGCGGAGGCGATCATGTCGACCGGATTCTTAACGGAGGCCGCCGCCGGCAGGAAAGAGCGCAGAGCTTCTTTGGTCTGATCGGAGAGCTGAGCCATTTCCATTCCGTGTTCGCAAACCGCATCGGTTGCCATAATGCCGGGACCGCCGGAGTTGGTCACGATCGCAACGCGATTGCCTTTGGGAATCGGGCAGTGGCTGAACACTTTTGCTGTGTTAAAGAGATCCTGAAGAGAAAACTCGCGGATCACTCCGGACTGCTTCAGTAATGCATCGGCGGCTTTGTCGGCGCCGGCCAGCGAACCTGTATGAGAAGAGGCGGCAGAGGCACCGGCTGCACTGCGGCCTGCTTTCAAAGCAAGGATCGGTTTTTTCTTAGTCGTGCGGGAAGCCAATGTGCGGAAACGTTTCGGATCGGCGATGGATTCCATATAAAGAAGAATCTGTTTAACGTCGTCAACGTTTTCCCAATACTCGATCGCGGAGTCGGCGTTGACGTCAGCCTGGTTGCCGATGGAAATGAATTGAGCAAAACCTAAATTTAAATCCTGCAGGATATTCAGGATACCGCCGCCCAAAGCGCCGGACTGGGAGACGAAGCCGATATCGCCGCGGACGGGCAGAGACTCGGCAAAGCAGGCATCGAGTCTGAATTTCGGATCTGTGTTGACAACGCCGAGGCAGTTCGGGCCGACGCAAGTCATACCGTATTCACGGACTTTATTGACAAGCTGAGCTTCGAGTTCGGCGCCGGCGGCTCCGGTCTCTTTGAAACCGGCGCTGATGACGACGATGCCTTTGATTCCTTTCCGGTGGCACTGATCTACGGCGGAAAGCACGTATTTGGCGTTAATAACGATCACCGCCATATCGATCTCTTCCGGGACTTCCAAGACGGAGGGGTAGGCTTTCATGCCTTGAATTTCAGAGTCTTTAGGATTAATCGGGAAAATCTTACCGGTGAAGCCGTACTCAACGAGGCGCTTCATAATGTCGGAACCGATAGTGTGTTCTTTATTAGATGCACCAATCACAGCGAGGCTGTGAGGACACATGATTTTATCCAGATATGACATAAATTCTTTTCCTTAGTAATCCTTGGGAGTCTCTAAAATTTGACTGTATCCGCCATTTTATTGAAAATAATCCGTGGGTTCAGTAAGTTTTCATATTGTGCAATAGTCATTCACTCAATGAGATATGTACTTTTAAAATTCTTGTTCGTCGTCTAACTATTTGAATAAAAACAACAAAATACAGAAAATTCATCATCCGATATTTGCATATAGCGAAATATCTTAAAAATTCAATTAGTTAGATATTCCTCGCCTTATTTCCGTCATTAACAATTTTTTTCCTAAAAACTTTTGTTAATACGGAGAAAGCAGACGCGAAGTCTCTGTCTCGAAAGTTAAGACTTGAGAAGTTTAGGAGCTTCGGAAGTCGGGTGTTGAAGGCCGCAGTTCAAGTTACAAATTAGTTTTTGTCGGCTTATTCGAGATCTCAGTAAAAAGCGGGAAAATATTCCGTTTTTCCGACCTTCTATGGGATTTCATAACTTTCGGATTTTTAAAGAAAAAATAGTATCCCAAACATAAGTTATTTTGTGTAAAAGCGGCTTGCGTTTCCCAGAAGTTATCGGTATATTGCTCGGACTTCTTTAGGAGGGTAAAAATGGAAAAAGGAAAAAGAGAGCAGAAAGATAAAGCAAAGATCATCGCTGTGTCCTCCGTTATGTCTATCATCGGAAGCGGCGCGATTCTTTTGGCTGCTCAGTTCTTCAGTTAATTGAGAGGAGGGGTCCGAAAAGCCCCTCTTTGAACAAAAAATCCTCGGTCGAGCCGAGGATTTTTTGTTAGCGCTCTATGTGCCCTTTATGACAGACAGAGCAGGGAACTTCAGCAGTTTTCAATGCGGAGTGCTGAGGATTTGAAGCAGCCAGCCGCTCCTTTCCTCCGTGGCAGGCGATGCATTTGCTGTAATCGGCCATCGGCATGGTTGTGTGACAGCCTTCGCAATTAAGACCTTTGACTTGATGGTTTTGAGCTATCGTGGCTGAGAAAGCGACCGAACTAAACAAAGTCAAAAGGCAGATGAAAGACAGATAGAGAGCTTTCATAGGGTTCAAGCCTTATAGTCGGGGATCACAACCATAGAGCGGTTGATGTCTTTGACGGTCTGAGCTCCGGTCAGGACCATAGCGACCGCCAGTTCGTTTTTCATCTTATTAGCAAACAAGGCCACGCCGTCAGCCAATCCGCCGTGAGCCGCGCGAACAAAATGGCGCCCGGCCAGCGTGCAGTTAGCGCCCATGGCGACATACTTTTCTACATCCGTGCCTCGTGCCAGAGTTCCGTCTACCATAACGAAGCAGCGTCCGTTGACTTTATCGACGATCCGAGGAAGTACAGCAGCCGTTCCCGGGGTGTCGGCAAGCGTTCTGCCGCCGTGGTTGGAGACCACGATACCGGCAGCGCCGGCGTTAATGCAGAGTTCTGCTTCATCCGGCGTCATGATGCCTTTGAAAAGAAGAGGAAGCTTGGAGGCTTTGACTAATTCTTTCAGCTGTTCAAAAGTCTTCGGTTCAACTGTCTGACCTTTTGTTGCTCTCGCTGCGCGGCCGGCGCTGTCCAAGTCAATGGTGAGCGCGATGATTCCGGCTTCTTCGGCCAGACGCATTCTTTCAATGATGTCTTTCTGCAGTCTGGGCTTCAGTCCGACGATCGCCTTGTATCCGTGTTCTTTCAAGGTCTGAAGACGTTTTTCATAAACGAGCAGCGGGTCTCCGATACCGTCGGCAACGGCACCTAAGGTTCCGGCTTTGTTGCAGCCGCCGCAAATCGCATTGACAAACTCTTCTTCGGTCAATTTGCCGCCCATGTTATAGGTCGTGCCGCCTGTCGGGGCCGCAATCACAGGCATAGAAATTTTTGTTCCGAAGAAATCGATGGACGTATCCGGAACATGAACGCTGTGTACTACTCTGGAGTTCAGCTGCACGGCAGCTAAAGAATCGTAGTTAGCTTGGAAACCGCGGGAAGCACCCATGCCGCCGAAACCCGGTACTTGACCGACGCAGGGACCGCGTCCGTTGCATTCCGGACAAACATAGCAGCGCGGAATCATCATTTCACGAGCGCGATTCCTGACTTCTTCATAAGTCATCTTTCCGGTTAAAGGACCGATTGTGGGAGCAGAAGACTGCTGTGCAAAAGCTGTGGAGGATGAACCGAGCGCGGTAGCGGCCAGGGAAGCCGCTGAACCTTTGAGAAGATTGCGCCGAGAGAAAAACATTTTTCTTGTTTCCATAATGATCTCCTTGGTATGAACTTAGAAATAACTAAGACAAAATAAATTATATACAAAAGTTCATAATTAATTTTTTTTTAATGGATTTGTAGTAATAACACTGAGGAATAATCATATGTTTTTAGTATTAATTTGGCTTGGTTTGCCCTAATGTTTGGGCCAATCCTCCATAGCTAAAGCCATGCAGAAGTAAAATAAATACATAACGAGGCGAGAGAAATATGAAATCCAGGTTATTTAATATTCGGTTGAGTTTTGAAATCACAGAAAATAAGTCAGAAGGTTTTTTTCTACTTAAAAATGACCTCATCAGTCTTCTTGATGCAATTCAGAGGACCGGTTCAATCAAGGCGGCAGCTGAGGAACTCGGTTATTCCTTCCGACATATCTGGAATGAATTAAATAAATGGGAAGAAGAACTCGGCCAGTCTCTAGTGAACCGGTCTCGAGGAAAGAATGCAGAGCTTTCGCCTTTGGCAGAGCAGCTTTTGTGGACCAATAAAGAAGTTGAGGCGAAGTACAAAGAGCAGATCATTGAACTTCAATCCGGTATTTCGTACTCGTTCAGAAAAGCGTTCAATTCTGCTTGGGATCCGATTGTGATTGAGGGCTGCGCGGATTCAGCACTTAATCTTTTAAGAAGGACAACCGACTGTGAAATTGAACTGAACTTCACTACCAGTCGAAAAGGCCTGGAAGCATTGCGCGAAGGAAAATGTGAACTGGCAGGCTTTAATTTTCCTAAGTCATCAACAAACAACAGCAAAGCTTTCGGGACCTTCGGACATCTTCTCACGAAGAACAACGGGCTTATTTTCTTTGCCACCAGACTTCAAGGACTTGCCGTTGCACCGGGTAATCCGAAGAAAATCTATTCAATATTAGACATTGCCTCGCGCAAAGCAAAGTTCATAAATCGAAGGGAAGGGACGGGAACTCGAATTCTTTTTGATCAAATGTTAGATGTGCTTGCTGTAAAGCCGGAAGAGATCGAGGGCTATAACGACATTTCGGATACCCAGTTTTTTACTGCAGTTCAAATCGCTTCCGGCAAAGTCGATGTGGGTCTATGTACAGCCAATGTTGCTAAGGAAAACGGTCTGGACTTTATTCCTCTGGCAAAAGAGGTTTATTACCTAGCCGCTGATGAAAAATTTTTAGAGACGGCAAAAGCAAAGAAATTCATCCAATTTCTCCGCAGCTATGATTGGGCAGAATTTAAGGACCAGCTCGAGGGGTACGACTTTACGGGGACCGGGGAAGTTTTCAAGGTCTCTGACGTTTTCACTGCAGACGCAAGCTGAGAATTCAAAGAGAAGCCTTTCTTCTCCGATGACATGAAAACCTAATTTCGATTAGAATTTCGTGCGTCGGCCCCATAGTTGAATGGATACAACGCGGTCCTCCTAAGACTGAGGTACAGGTTCGATTCCTGTTGGGGCCGCCACTCATCTTCTAATCGATGTCCTAAACCCCGCTACAACTTAAATTCTTCTCATTGTTTATTTGGGATAATTTGTCGTTATTCTGAATTGAACTAAAAACAAAACTCGATTTGAGATCTTTTTTCTCCTTCTTTTTTGAATATAGTTCGGCGACGAACTATAATTTCGTCCATGGAAAATTATGAGATTGTTTATCTTTCATCGCTTTTGAACGAGAAGGCCGGCGACTTCATTCAGGAGGAACTGAAGAAGTATGGCTATGCAGAGCTGAAAATGGCGCACGGAGATATTTTTCATACGCTGTTTGAAGCAGGGGAGCTGAGTGCAAAGGAAATTGCCGAACGCACTCGTCGTTCTAAGTCCACTGTGTCGGAACTTGTGGATAGGCTGGTAAAGCTCGGTTATGTTTGCAAGAAACCGGACCCGGTGGATGCCAGGGGCGTGAAAGTCTCCCTTACCGAAAAAGGCGTTGCTTTTGAGGCGGTTTTTAGAAAAATTTCTGAAGACCTTTCAAAAAAGATCCTATCGGCATTGGGACACGAAGAATTAAAAACCGCGGAAAAGATAATGAGGAAACTCACTTCGAATTTCTAGGAGAGCTTTGATTTTTAATTAAATAGTTCGGTTGCGAACTAAATTTTAATTAAGGAGTTTGAGATGGAAAATTTTAAGATGGTTGAAGTAAAGGACGCACCGCGTGTCGAACTGCATAATCAGCTTGGCCTGACCGGCTGCGAAATTTCTATTAATGAACTTCCGCCGAAGGCTGCAGTTCCTTTCGTCCATGCCCATAAGCAGAATGAAGAAGTTTATGGCGTTTTGGGCGGCAAGGGCCAGCTCTACATTGACGGCCAGGTCGTTGATATCAAAGCAGGTGACTGGTTTGTGATTCGTCCCAACGGACATCGCGCCATTCATGCATCTGAAGATGAAGGCATTCAATTCATTTGCATCCAGACAAAGAGCGGAAGCCTGCAGGAATTTACCGCCGGAGACGCCATCATTCTTGAAGAAAAAGCTCCTTGGTTGAAATAATCTGAAGTCTTCTCCATAACCGGAGTTCCTGCTTTCGGAAATAAAGAACCGCAGCGGGAATTTTGTTTCCAGTCTGGTATATCCTGTTACAAAAACACACATAAGGATTCATCGTGGATAAAAAAATCTTAGCTGCTGGGATGCAGAAAGGCTTCGTTGGTGTGGTTGTTGCCTATTTCTTGGCAATTGCTCTCGGCATTTTGGCCGGAATCTGGGAGAACCATTATTTAATGATCGTCGTGCAGTTCACAAGCACGGTCTTCATTAGATTATTTAAGTTCTTAAGTATTCCTATTATCTGTGTGTCAATTATTGTTTCCCTCTCGACTCTTTCGCAGAGCAACGAGTCAGGAAGGATCTTTAAACACACTATTTTTTATACGCTTTCGACAACGATTCTTGCCGCCTGCGTAGCCGCTTCCCTGTATGTACTCTTCACTCCGGCGAATGTGGCTGTTACCGGCTCGGCTCCTGATGTCTCTAATAAATCAGGAAGCCATTCTTATTTGGATTACGTGGAAAGCATTGTCCCTGACAATTTCATTACACCTTTCCAAACCGCGAACGTTCTTTCCGTTCTTTTGATCGCGGCAGCCGTCGGTATTGCCATTGCGAAGATGCCGAGAGGATCAAAGAATCAGGATCTCATGATCACTTTCTTTAAGGCCTCCCAAGACGTTCTCTTTACACTTGTGAATTGGCTCATCGTTGTTTTGCCGATCGGTATTTTTGCTTTCGTCGCTTCTTTGGCTCAGGAAGTCAGCCACGGTGTCAGCTTAGGCGGTTTAGGCACTTACTTCACATTAGTGATTGCAGCGAACTTAATTCAAATGTTCATTGTGCTTCCGGCCTTCTTAATGATTAAAGGGTTCAATCCAATCAAGGTTGCCAAAGGGATGCTTCCTGCTTTGGCTTTAGCTTTCTTCTCTAAATCCTCGGCTGCGACGCTCCCTGTTACGATGAGATGCGCACAGCAAAATCTAAAGGAAGAGCCGCAGGTTGCTCAGTTTGTTCTTCCGATGTGCACAACCATCAATATGAACGGCTGCGCTGCTTTCATTTTCTTAACCGTTATCTATCTGATGCAGAACGCCGGTCTTGATATTCATCCTGGTGTCATTGTGGCCTGGATTTTTATTGCGACGCTGGCAGCCATCGGTAATGCAGGTGTGCCTATGGGCTGCTTCTTCTTGTCCGCAAGCTTGCTTGCCAGCATGAATGTTCCGATTCTGCTGATGGGTGTCATTCTTCCTTTCTATGCCGTAGTAGATATGATCGAAACCAGCCTCAACGTTTGGTCTGACAGTACGGTTTCCGTGATGGTAGACAAAGACATGAAGAAATTAGAGGCGGTTGCAGAAAGTAAATAGTTAAGACTTGCTTGTAGTTGTCTAACTTAGCTTCTCTTTTTTCCTCTCAGCCTCCTATCCGGAGGCTGAGCTCGTTTCTGGAGGACTCACAACTCAGCAAATGTAGGGAAATAGGTGGTGATGAAATCTCGCTTAGTGATCACCCGCAGAGGTGTCAAAAAATGTAAGCAGGCGTAAAGCAACCTTGGTTAGAATGGAAGTATTCCTTTTTTCTAGTCTTTTTGAGCTTTCAGGTTGCTTATGTTTATTAACGATATTTGGTCTTATGGTGTCACGACAAATACCAAGAAAATCGTAGCTGAGGCACAGAAGGACGGCTATTTGCTGAATTTTTTACAGCTGGATTTGGATGAAGACGGACTTCCTAACTGGAAGACGATCAACTCCTTCGTAGAGCTGGTCAGGACATCGACACAAAACAATCCTCCCGACGGAGAAATGAATACTCCCAGAGAAAAGCTCGATCGCCTGATGAACGCAATCTTTTTGAAGACGTTCAATCTTAGAAATTACGAAGAGGACCCGCTTTCTGCCGGAGAGATCCTTCTCTTCACCAAACTCGAATCTATTGATCGCAGAGATCAGTTTGCTACAAGGGCGCTTTACTTGGCGGCCCCGACGATTCTTAAATTAAGAGGCTTGAAGGGCGGCTACGATGTGAGAAGGATTTTTTCCTTAGCTGCCTACAAAGCCATGGAAGGCGGTACCGCAAAGAGCAAGGAAATAAAAATTCTCATCGGCGACCTTTTCGAAGAGGAAAACTTGAGAAATGCCGTTCATCGAATTTGGTACGTATTTAAGGATGCGAGAGGAAATCCTGAGAGATGCGCCAAAGGACTTCGAGAGCTGGCCGATGGAATTTATCTTCAGGCGAACAAGGCTGCACAGAGCCAGAAAGCCTCCTGAGACTCTGAAAAATTAGTCGTAAAAAACGCTTTTTTAGATAGTTTCCGACTTTTAAAAGTAAGAAGTCGGTCTAGATCAATTTGTTAAAATAGCCTTTTGCATCTTTTCTTTGTCGCTGGATTGGCGCCCGTATGTCTCTTGAGCAAGATAATAAAGTCAACGATTACTCCGAAAAATCGATTCGTATTTTGAAAGGTCTTCAGCCGGTTAAACAACGACCCGGCATGTATACCTTGACGGATTGTCCTTTGCACATTATTCAGGAGGTCATTGACAACGCCACGGATGAAGTTTTAGCGAATTTCGCAAACCGAATCATCCTGACTGAGCACGCAGACGGATCAATTTCCGTAGAAGACAACGGACGCGGCATTCCTGTCGGTATTCATCCGGAAGAGAAGGTCCCTGTCGTTGAAATTGTTTTCACGCGTCTGCATGCCGGCGGTAAGTTCGACAAGGGAGCGGGCGGCGCCTATTCATTCTCAGGCGGTCTGCACGGCGTCGGTGTATCTGTCACCAATGCGCTGTCTACTCGTCTGGAAGTGACGGTTTGGCGTGACGGACTTGAAAGTTCTATTACTTTCGAGGACGGTTTTGTCACGGTGCCATTGAACAGTGTTAAATCTCCTCGCCCAAAGAAAGCGACCGGGACGAGAGTTCGCTGCTGGCCGGACGGAAAATATTTCGACACGCTCACGATTCCTAAGAATCAATTGATTCGCCTCTTGAGAAGTAAGGCAGTATTGCTTCCGGGCTGCGAAGTCATCTATCGCAATGAAAAAGACAACATCGAACAAGTCTGGAAGTATGAGGGCGGCCTCAAAGAATACCTGACTGAGCAGCTGGATCGTCCTCCCTTGGTTCAGCCCTTTGAAGCCCAGGGCTTTGCAGGAGCTGACGACGACACATTTTCTCAAGGCGAAGGCGCCGGGTGGGTCGTTTGCTGGACAGAGGAGGGTACGCTGGAACGCGAAAGCTACGTGAACCTGATTCCGACTCCGCTCGGCGGAACTCATGAAGCCGGTTTGCGTGACGGTGTCTTCCAAGCCATGAGAAGTTTCATGGAAACCCATGGTCTGGGCGCCAAAGGCATCAAGATGATCGTGGATGACGTATTTGCGCGTGCCAGTTTCGTTTTAAATGCAAAAGTACTGGACCCTCAGTTCCAGGGACAGACTAAAGAAAAATTGATCAGCCGAGATGCGCTGAAGCTGGTTTCCAGCTTTGTGCGTCCGCAGATGGAGTTCTGGCTCAACAGCCACGTTGAAGAGGGCCGTAAGCTGGCAGAGATGTTTATTAAACAAGCTCAGGCGCGCCAGCATTCCGCTCAGAAAATCGAAAAGAGAAAAGGCTCTTCCGTTGCCGTTCTCCCGGGCAAGCTTACAGACTGCACGAGCGGAGATATTTCCCGCAACGAACTCTTCCTGGTGGAAGGTGACTCTGCCGGCGGCTCAGCAAAGAAGGGACGCGATAAAGAATATCAAGCCATTCTTCCTCTTCGCGGCAAGGTGCTGAACACATGGGAAGTGGACCAGAACCTTCTTTTCGGTAATAAAGAAATTCACGATATTTCGGTATCGATCGGTGTGGATCCACATAAGATCGGTGAGAAACCCGATATTTCGAATCTTCGTTACGGCAAGATCTGCATCATGGCCGATGCCGACGTGGACGGCTCTCACATTGAAGTTCTGCTGCTGACGCTTTTCTACAAGCACTTTTCCTACCTGATGGAGACGGGGCACATCTACATTTCAATGCCGCCGCTCTTTAAGGTTTCCGTTCCGAACAAAGGTAAGAAGAAAGAACGCCGAATTTACTGTCTGAATGAAGAAGAGCTGAAGAAGACAGTCGAGAAACTCAAAAAAGAAAAATTCACCGACGCTCAGATCGTGATCTCACGATTTAAAGGTCTAGGTGAAATGGATTGGGAAGAGCTGAAAGAAACTTCTTTGGATCCTGAAACCCGCAGACTTCTGCCGGTAAAAGTCGGACTTCCGGGTGATGACTTAACCGGAAAAGCCATGCAGATTCTCATGGGTAATAAAGAAGCCGACGCGCGTAAACAGTGGATTGAGCGCCACGGTGATCAGTTCGAACCCGATATTTAATTGAGCGCGATAAATGCCTAAGAAACCAAGACGCAAATTAACGGAAGCGGATCAGACCGAACTTTTCGAAGAAATCGACGGAAAGGCGGTCTTGCCCTCTGCCGAAGACGAAGAAGTCCAAGAGAAAAAGGGAAAAGCTAAAAAAGCGCAACCGGAACCTGAAGAAGATATCGGTAAAGGAACCGGCTTCCTCTTTGATATGTTGGAAGAAGAGCCCGAGCCAACTCCTGAGGCAGAAAAGTCCTCTTCGAAGGAAGAGGATCAGACGAGCGATCAAGAAGAAAAAGTCTCGGCAGAGACGGAAGAGCCTGATTCTGAGCCTAAGAATGAAGTTTCTTTAGAAGAAGCGGAGCAGGTTGCTCAAAACCTGATGCGTGAAGATGTTTCCGATATGAAGGAAGAACTTCAGGAAGTTGAGGACGAAGTCGAAGAAGCCGAATTGGTCCCTGCGGCAGCTCAGCCGCGAGGTTCTGACATTGTTGAAGAAGCTCTGAAGCATGCCGAGACAGACTGCGATGAATTGACGCTGGCTTATTTTGCCAGCCGTGCCTATCTCGAATATGCCATTTCCGTGGTGAAAGGCCGCGCATTGCCCGACGTCTGCGACGGTATGAAGCCCGTTCAGAGAAGAATTCTCTATGCAATGAAACGGCTCGGCCTTAATCCGGATGTCAAAACGGTTAAGAGTGCTCGAGTCGTCGGTGAGGTCTTAGGTAAATATCATCCGCACGGTGACTCTGCCGCTTACGATGCGATGGTTCGTTTAGCGCAGGACTTCACGATGCGCTATCCCTTGGTTCAAGGTCAAGGAAACTTCGGTTCGGCCGACGGCGACGGCGCTGCGGCGATGCGTTACACAGAAGTGCGTCTCTCGAAGTACGCCGATCTTCTGCTCGGAGAGCTCGACAAAGGAACCGTCAAATTTATTCCGAACTACGACGGAACCCATAAAGAACCGGTCTTGCTGCCTGCTCGTCTGCCGGTACTGTTATTAAACGGCTCCAGCGGTATTGCGGTTGGTATGGCCACTGAAATTCCGTCTCATAACCTGACGGAAGTCGGAGAAGCTGCTATCGAAGTGATCCGTAATCCCGAGATTACGACGGACGAACTGCTTGAAATTGTCAAAGGTCCGGATTTCCCGGGCGGCGCTCAGGTCATTTCTTCCGCATCGGATATTAAGAATGTTTATCAAAGCGGGTACGGCAATCTCCAAGTTCGTGCGACTTATCACTTTGAAGAGCTTTCAAGAGGTCAGTGGCAATTAGTATTTGACAGCGTTCCTTATAAAGTTTCCGTCATGAAAGTCATGTCGGAGCTTGAAGCGCTCACCAATCCTAAGGCACCGCAGGGCAAGAAGTCTTTGACCGCAAAACAGCAACAGGACAAGCAGCTGATCATGAATGTCATGAGCGGCATGAGAGACGAGTCGAGTGCCGAGGCACCTGTTCGCTTGGTCATCGATCCGAAATCGAAATCCATTGATCGAGAAGAACTTGTCAGCACGATTCTCAGCAAGACAAGTCTAGAAACTTCCTGCAAGTTCAATCTTGTGGTGATTGGAATTGACGGCAAGCCTCGCCAGAAAGGCTTGAAAGACATTCTGTCTGAATGGGTCAGTTTCAGACTGCGTACCGTGCGTGCCCGTTCCCAGACTTCCTTGGATGAAGCCGAAGCTCGTATCCACACACTGGAAGGCCGTCTCATTGTCCTCGTTGATATTGAGGAAGTGATTCGCATCATCCGCGGTGCGGATGATCCTAAGAAAGAGCTGATGACGCATTTCGGCCTTTCGGATAGCCAAGCTGAAGACATCCTTGAAATCAAACTGCGTCAATTAGCCTCTCTCGATGAAGTTAAGCTCCGTAAAGAGCTGGAGAAACTTCGCAATGAAGCTGAGCGTCTGCGCGGCTTGCTGACCGATGAAAAGAAACTGAGAAGAGAAGTCACCAAGGAGATCCGTCAGGATATCGATACCTACGGTGATGAAAGACGCACGCTGATTGAAGAAGCCAAGGGTGCTTCGATTGCGAAACAAGTCATTGATGAACCTGTGACCGTGATCGTAAGTGAAAAGGGCTTCCTGCGTTCAAGACAAGGTCACGGCTTTGATGCCCGCGCCATGAACTTCAAGCTGGGCGACAAATACCGCTGCTCGATGGAATGCCGCAGTGTCGACAATCTCTACATATTGTCGAATACCGGCCGTATTTACAGCATTCCGGTTTCTTCTCTTCCGAGCGCCAGAGGAGAGGGCACCCACGTGAGTGCGTTCGTTCAATTCCAGGACGGCGATGTTCCGTTTGACTATATTTGCGGCGCCCCGGATACCGTATTGCTGTTCACTTCTGACGCGGCCATGGGCTTCTTCTGCAAGATGTCTGATTTGGCGGTCCGTCAGAGAGGCGGCAAATCCTTCTTTATCTTGGACGGCGCCAAACCGCTTCCGGTTCAGGTCTCAACACCGCTGACCGGATGGATCGCCGCCTTGTCTTCGAGCGGTCGTTTGGTGGTCTTTACGACAGACGAACTCCGTGCGCTTTCAAGCGGCGGCAAGGGCACCACGATCATGGCGCTTCAGGATAATGAGAAACTCGTCGCAGCCGTGCCGATTTCTCCGAACGGTGTCGTTGTGGTCGGAAAAGGCCGCGGCGGCAAGATTCAGGAACTCTTAGTCGGCCCTCGCTCCATTGAGGATTACCGGACACGAAGAGGCCGCAAGGGTCGGTTCGTCGAAGCCAAATGGGAGTTCTTAGGCTTAAAGCCTTATAAGCTTGAGAATGCCAATAAGGGCGATGAAAGCGAAGAGGTCGAAGAAAGTACGATCATCTAAGAACTTCAAACTGGAAAGAAAGGCGCTTGTTCTGCATGGAACGGCGCCTTTTCCTAAAAGGGGGCACCGAAAAAAGTTTCTTGGAACACGGCCCCTAAAATGCTTACAGGTAACACGTGCATCGGAGGACGAGATGCTTTGGAAAGACAGAGAAGGCAGCAGCAACGTAGAAGACCGCCGAGGTGAAGGCGGAGGATTCGGCGGTGGCGGCCCTAGATTTCCCTTGCCGCGCGGCAAGATGGGACTAGCTGTCTTAGCGGTGGTTTTGGTTGCCGGTTATTACGGAATTGACTTGACGCCGCTCCTTGGCTTGGATTCACCAATGGCTCCGACGCAAACAAGCTCATCTTACCAGCCGAGCGCCCAAGAGCAGGAATTGGCGAAGTTTTCTTCTGTGGCACTGAGAACAACGGAAGAAACATGGGACAGAATTTTTGCTCAGTCCGGTAAAAGATACATTCCTCCGAAAATGGTGCTTTATTCCGGAAGCACACGAACTGCCTGCGGCTATGGACAAGCAGCAATGGGGCCATTCTATTGCCCGTCAGACCATAAGCTTTATGTAGACCTCTCTTTTTATAAAGACATGCAGAGAAAATTAGGAGGCGGCGGTGACTTTGCTTTGGGTTACGTTTTGGCTCACGAAGTCGGTCACCATGTTCAAACGCTTCTCGGCATTTCTTCTCAGGTTCAGAAACTGCAGTCTCAAGTCAGCCCTAAAGAAGCCAATCGACTTTCCGTCAAGCTGGAACTCCAAGCCGACTGCCTAGCAGGCGTTTGGGGACATGATATGCAGAGGCAAGGTATTCTTGAGAAGGGAGACTTACAAGAAGCCTTAAGGACAGCAACGGCAATCGGAGACGACAGACTGCAGCGTGAAGCTCAGGGAAGAGTGGTGCCGGATAGTTTTACGCATGGAACCTCCGAGCAACGTTATTACTGGTTTAAGACCGGGTTCGACACAGGTAATCCGGAGATGTGCAATACGTTTAAAGACGGCGCCGGTCCGCAATAGGCCTAAAAACAAAAAGTCCGACGGATTTTTCGTATGGAGCTAACGAGATATTATTCGTCGGTGCCAACCATAACGTTGGAAGCCTTGATGACGGCATAGACTTTCTTGCCGACTTCGAACTCTTTGCATTTGATTCGAAAAAAAAAATAAGAGGGGTAATTCATTAGAATTAACCCTTAGCGAGCTACTAGAAACTCTTTACATCGTCAGAGTGCGGAACTATAGTTCACCGCAGAAAAAGAAAAATAGAGCCAAGAACAAAACACTATATCTGACGGGGCACCCGATCCTATTGGGTTCCTTTTTAAAGCTTCCGGTCTCACCGTCCTCCTATGGATATTTGTTGGTGAGATTTTCCCAGGAATAAATCGAAGTCAATCGGCAAAAAGAGGGATTTTTGCTCTGGTTGTCTTTGAACTAAGGAGAAATATCCATGAAATTATCTTTACTTGCCACCTCGGTTCTGCTCGCTGCTGTTTCTGCAGGTGCATATGCCTATACTCCCGGCACTTACACGGCCGCTATTGCAGGCCAGAACGGACCGGTCAAAGTAGAAGTCACAACTTCTGCCGACAAGATTCTTTCCGTCAAGATCATTGATCAAAAAGAAACGGAAGGCATCGGCTCTAAGGCTGTTGCCGCACTTCCTTCTGAAATTGTTAAAGCACAGTCCGCTGACGTTCAAGGCATTGCAGGAGCATCCGTTTCTTCTGCCGCTATTAAGAAGGCCGTTCAAGAATGCCTAAATCAAGCTCAGGGCAAGAAGGCTGCTCCGCTTGCTCTGAAGAACGGTACTTTTGAAGGCAAAGCCTATGGCAACAACGGTTGGCTTACGGTAGAAGTCAACATCAAAGACAACAAGATTACTGACATCAAAACACCGGGCCAGAGAGAAACGAAATATTTAGGCGACACAGCCATCCGCGAAATCGGTAAGGACGTTCTTCAATACCAGACACTCAATGTGGATAACATCGCCGGTGCAACTGTCACCAGTACAGCTCTGAAAACAGCAATCGCTCAGGCGATTGAAAAAGCCGGCGGCGACATCGCTGCTTTCCAGAAACCGGTTCCCGAAAAAATTAAGAAAGTTGCAGGTATTACTAAAGGCAGCGCAGACTTGATCATCGTCGGTGCTGGCGGCGCTGGCCTTTCTGCCGCGGTAACGGCTAAAGATTTAGGTGTTAAGAATGTGCTGGTTCTGGAAAAGATGCCAGTGATCGGCGGAAACACACTCCGCTGCGCTTCTGCATTTAATGCGGCTGACCCCGACAGACAGAAAGCCTTGCCGATGACCGAAACACTGAAGGAAGCAGTTGTAAAGGCGATCAACGAAAAACCTGTCAGCGAAGAACATGCCAAGCTGATGGCCGATGTCAAAGCCAAGTATGAAGCTTACTTGAAGAGCGGTTCTAAGACTTTGTTCGACTGCCCCGAATGGCACGCTCTTCAGACTTATAACGGCGGCGACAAGGTCGGTCAGATTCCGCTTATCAGACAGTATTCCAACAACGTGCTCGATACACTTCATTGGATGCAATCCAAGGGATCTCCTGTTATGGATCGCGTCAGCCAGGGCGCCGGTGCTCTTTGGCAGCGCACCCACCAGCTCGATGCGCCTGCAGGTCTCGGACTGATCGATCCTCTGTACCAGGCCGCCGTCAAACAGGGCGTGAACTTTAAGCTGGGAATGCGTGTTCAAGACCTTATCCTCAACGATAAAGGCCGTGTAATCGGCGTTACCGCAACAGACAAAGTCGGCAATAAGTACGAATTTACGTCTAAGGACGGCGTCATTCTTGCTACAGGCGGCTACTCTCAGAACAAAGAAATGCGCCAGAAATCTGCTCCGCACCTCACTTCGGAAATGGTTTCTACGAACCAGCCGGGAGCAACCGGTGACGGTATCATCATCGCGACAAGACACGGTGCTGATACAACCGGCATGAACTACGTTCAGGTTTATCCGCTGGCTACCCCGGGTACGGGCGCTCTGCAGGGCCGCGCTCGTAAGATGTCCGGTCTGGACGATGTGATTGACGTCAACAAGAACGGCGAACGCTTCGTGAAAGAAGATGCGCGCCGCGACGAATTCGTTGCTGCGATTAAGAAACAGCCCGGCGGCGTTGTTTACGATATCAACGATTCTTCGATCGTTAAACCGCTCAACAGCTTTAACGAAGATGTTGAAACTTTGGTCAGCATCGGCCGTATTTACAAGGCAGATTCTTTAGCTGATTTGGCTAAACAGCTCGGTATGCCTGCCGACAAGCTCGAAGCAACGGTGGCTGAATTCAATAAGATGGTTGAAGCCAAGAAGGATCCGAAGTTCGGCCGCAAGCTCTTTGACCGTCCGATTGTTAAACCTCCGTTCTACGCAACTCCGCGTGCACCTTCTATCCACCACACCATGGGCGGTCTGCAGATTTCGACTAATGCTCAGGTTCTGGATAAGAACGGCAAGCCGATCCCCGGACTTTATGCTGCCGGTGAAGTGACAGGCGGCATCCATGGTTCTAACCGTTTAGGCGGCAATGCCACGGCTGACGTTTTAACGTTCGGCAGAATTGCTGCTAAGTCTGCGGTTGCACACAAGTAAGAAAAAGTCAGTTAATTGACGATCGCGGCCGGATTTTCCGGCCGCTTTTGTCTGGTGCATAACAAAACAGGTCCCGAAGGACCTGTTGACATCGCACTGCTCAACGCGGATTAAGCGTTGTGAGCAGCCATTTTTTCTTTAACGAGTTCTGCCAAAACCTTGACACCCTGGTCAATCTTTTCCGGAGGAACCGTCACGAAGGACAAGCGCATCTGGTTGAACTTCGGCTCATTGGCGTAAAAAGCGGAGCTCGGAACATAAGCGACTTTTCTGTCGAGCGCTTCTTTCATCATGTCGTCGGTGTTGATGTATTCAGGCAAAGTTACCCAAATGAACATGCCGCCGTCAGGTTTGGTCCAAGTCGTGTCTTCGGGGAAGTAACGTTCTAAAGCATCGAGCATGCAGTGGCACTGAGTTCTGTAAAGAGCGCGGACATCCGGCATATGCGTCTTCATAAGACCTTCATCCAGGCAGCGGGCGGAAATCAACTGTGTGAAAGTAGAAGTGTGGAGGTCGACAGCTTGCTTGATCGTAGTCAGAGGATCAAGCGCAGCCTTCGGTCCGATGATGTAACCGAGGCGGAAACCCGGAGAGAGAACCTTGGAGAATGTTCCCATTGTCAAAGTACGCTCCGGAGCATAGCAGCGGATCGGCTTCGGGGGCTGGCAGTCATACCAAAGTTCTCCGTAGGGGTTGTCTTCCAAAATCCAGAAATCGTATTCACGAGCTTTTTCGGCGAGTTTTTTACGTCTTTCTTCAGTAATCGTGATGCCTGTCGGGTTCTGGAAAGTCGGCATGACATAGGCAAAACGGATGCCGCTGAATTCCGGTCCGATTAAATCCGGGTTCAATCCGTGTTCGTCAGTCGGAAGCGTGATAAATTCAGGACGCTGGAGTTTGAAAGCAGACAATGCACCGAGATAACTCGGATCTTCTACAGCAACCTTGGAGCCTTCGTCAATGTAGGCAAGGGCCATTAAATCCAGAGCCTGTTGAGAACCGGAGACGATTTGAATGCAGTCCGGGTCCACAGGGGCACCCAATTCCGCTTCATGGGCGGCAATAGCCTTGCGGAGGGCCGGTTCTCCTTCGGTGCTGGAATATTGGAGGGCACGAGTGCCTTCGGTCTCTAAGACCCAGTCAGTGGCTTTCTCAATGGCTTTAACAGGGAAGCTCTTCGGGGAAGGGAGGCCGCCGGCAAAAGAAATAACATCGGGCTGGCTGGCTAATTTAAGAAGTTTACGAATAATGGAACGCTGAGAGGATCTTGCGCGGATCGATTTTGGAGGTGTTAAAGAATTGTCAGACATAGTGCGCATTCCTGCGATAAATAAAAAACATCGGAGCCAAAGGGCTCCTTAAATATCAGACCTTGTTGTTGAGCTGTTTGTGGCAGCTTTTATTGCGGGTACAGGAAAACCAAATTGGGCAGAAGTGGTGATAGTCACTCCCCTTATTGCCCGCATTAGAAAAATCTTACATCAGCAGAGGTTGAAAATACGAAAAGTGACACCAAATAGTGTCATAAGCCTGAATTATTGAAAAGAGGTATCGCTTAATGTCTGAAAACAAGAAAGAGACGCTCGGTTTTCAAACCGAGGTGAAACAGATGCTCCACTTGATGGTGCATTCTCTTTATTCCAATCGCGAGATTTTCTTGCGTGAATTGGTGTCCAACGCTTCGGACGCCATCGACAAGCTGCGTTTTGCCGCAATCGACAATCCTTCTTTACTCGCTAACGATCCGCATCCTTCGATTCGTGTCGGTGTTGACGAACAGAAGCAGGAAATCACGGTCAGTGACGATGGTATCGGCATGACGCGTGCAGAAGTTATCGAACACTTAGGTACGATCGCCAAGAGCGGTACTAGAGAATTTTTTGCCCGCTTATCCGGTGATCAGAAGAAAGACTCTCAGCTTATCGGACAATTTGGTGTCGGCTTTTACTCTTCATTTATTATTGCCGACAAGGTAACCGTTATCACCCGTAAAGCCGGAGATCCGGCCGATGCCGCCACAAAGTGGGAAAGCAACGGAGAGGGCGAGTTTACGGTTGAAAACACAACCCGCGACCATTTCGGCACCGACGTTATCCTCTCTGTTAAGAGCGAGGACCGCGATCTCGTGAGCAAGTATCGTCTGCGCACGATCCTTCAGCGCTATTCCGACCATATCTCTACGCCGATCTTAATGGGCAAGGATGAATATAAGGACGATAAGGTTATCGATACCGGAGAATGGGAGGCCATTAACACTGGTGCTGCGCTCTGGGCACGTCCGAAGAACGAAATTACGGAAGATCAGTACAAGGAGTTCTATCACCACGTTTCTCACGACTCTACCGATCCGCTGTGCTGGACACACAACAAGGTCGAAGGCAAGAACGAGTACATCCAGCTTCTGTATGTTCCGTCAGCCGCTCCGTTTGACCTTTGGGACAGAGAAAATGTGCACGGCGTGAAGCTCTACGTTAAACGTGTCTTCATTATGGATGACACCAACCAGCTGCTGCCGCACTATCTGCGCTTCATTAAAGGCGTGATCGATTCCGAAGATCTTCCGCTGAACGTAAGCCGTGAAATTCTTCAGCAGACCCGTGATCTTCGCATCATCCGCGACGGTACGACAAAGCGTGTTCTTTCCATGCTGGAAGACCTTGCCGCCAACAGAGCCTCCGATTACGACAAGTTCTGGGCCTTGTTCGGCAACGTGCTGAAAGAAGGTCTCGGTGAAGACCCGACGAATAAAGAACGTATTGCCAAACTCCTGAGATTCGTTTCTACCGGCAGCGAAGGCAAAGCCGACGTTACGCTTGAAGGTTACATCAGCCGTATGAAGACAGGTCAGGATACCGTTTACTACGTAATCGGTGATACGCCTGAAGCAGCAGCTAAGAGCCCGCTGCTAGAGCTCTTCAAGAAAAAAGATATCGAAGTCCTGCTGCTTAACGGTCCGATCGACCGCTGGATGATGCAGTTCCTGACGGAATTCCAGGGCAAGAAGCTCATCAATATCGCTAAAGGCGATCTTGATCTCGGCGACTTGGCAGACAAGGAAGAAAAGGAAGAAAAAGAAAAGGTTCAAGCCGAATACAAACCGCTTGTCGATGAATTCAAAGCCGCTTTGGGCGACAGCGTCGAAGACGTTCGTATGACCTTGCGCCTGACGGATTCTCCTTCCTGCATCGTGACGGATCCGAACGGCTTGGATCCCGCTTTTGTCCGCATGATGAAGGCGGCCGGCCAGGATGTTCCCGAACCGAAACCTATTCTTGAACTGAACCCGAATAATCCTTTGGTTTCCAGATTGAAAGAGCAGGGTGCCTTCTCTCCGGAGTGGGCAAAGCTCTTCCTTGAGCAGGCTCAGCTGATGGAAGGCGAACAGCTCAAAGATCCGGCCGGGTTCATCAATCGTATGAACACGATGCTGATGGATACGATCGGTAAGAAATCCGTGAACTAATATCATCGGTTAAGAACGGAAACAACAAGCGCAGCTTCAATTCGTTTGAGCTGCGCTTAAATTTTTCTTTAGGCGTTAGACTTTCAGAAATTTAGTGGTTATAAGGGCGCGACATGGCAAAAACTAAGAGAACACCGGTAGATTTCTCCGAACTCGGAGGCTTTCGCTATCTTCATTTCGGATCCGAATGGATTCAGGGCGGCATGAGAATTAATCGGCCGTATAGTTTGGCGCTCGAATATCAGCAGTACATGCTGGCGCTTCTTTTCTTCCGCCCGGAACCCAAAGATATTCTCCAGTTAGGGCTCGGCGCCGGCGGATTGGCGAAATACACCTGGAAGTACTTTCCCGATGCTCACACGAAAGTGATTGAGATTTCCGAAGATGTCTATATGGCTTCGAGAATGTGGTTCAAGATGCCTGACGATGACGATCATCTGGAAGTCGTTTTTGAAGACTGCAAGAAGTACCTTGCAGGAGCGGCAAATACCGCCGATTGGCTTTTAGTTGATATATATGATGCCGAGGCCTGGGGGCCTGTCTACGACGACGTTCCGTTCTATCGACTTTGCAAAAAGGCCCTGCGGGACGGCGGAATCTCTTCATACAACGTATTCGGCGGAGAAGACTTCACCAAGAGCCTCGACAACATCTCGAAAGCATTTGACGGACGAGTTCTGGTCATGCCGGATGTGGCAGAGGGCAACAGAATTATTCTTGCCAAGAAGGGCCCGAAAGAAACTTACTCCGTCGAGCTTCTCGATCAGAGGGCCGCGGAACTGCAGGCTTCAAGACACCTTCCGGCTAAGAAAATTTGGAAAAAGCTAAAACAGGAAAACAACCTTAAAGGTGAGTTTGAGTTTTAGTCTTCAATCGGAAGAAGACGTTTCTTGGGCTTTTTAGGTTCGGGAGGCTCAAGATTCTTCTCTTTGTATTCGCAGTATTGCTCAATCGGGCACTTCCAGCATTCGGGCTTTCTGGCTTTGCAGATATAGCGCCCGAGCAGAATGAACCAGTGATGAGCGTCTGCGCGGTAGGGGAGCGGAGTGTACCGCTCCATTTTTTTCTGAACAATCTCCGGCGTCTTGCCTTTTGCGTAGCCTGTGCGGTTAGCGACACGAAAGACGTGCGTATCCACGGCAATCTTCGGCTTTTCAAAAGCAACGTTCATGACCACGCTGGCCGTTTTTTGTCCTACGCCGGGGAGTTTGATCAGAGAATCAAAGTCGGTGGGCACCTGGCCGTTGTGATGTTCGATCAAATCCTCACAGAGCTTCATCACGTTCTTCGTCTTGCTTCGGTAAAGCCCGATGTGTTTGATGATGTCTGTGAATTTTTCCGGACCTAAGTCCAGAACAGCCTGAGGAGTATTGGCTAGAGGAAAGAGCACCCGAGTAGCCTCATTGACGCTTTTATCCGTTGCCTGAGCCGACAATACAACTGCGATGAGCAGTTCAAAGTTAGAACCGTACTCGAGCTCCGTTTTCGGTGTCGGATTGTCCGCTTGGAGGGCTTTAAGAATTTCGAGGCGCTTTTCCTGATTCATTCAAAATTTTCCTTCGAATAAGATTTGCCACGAAGTCACGCTTGTCACTCGTCAAGCTCTTGGCATTGAGGAGATTTTCTTCCTCCTGGCGAATCTTGGCGCGTCGTTGATTTCGTTTCAGGTAATTTTCTTTCGACTGACGCGCAAGCTCATCCGTCCATTCGCGGTCAATACGTACCATGGAGATGCAGTCGACGGGACAGGCGAGCTGACAGAGACAGCAGCCGTTGCACCGATCGGCGTCCACACAGTGCATATGCTTCGGCGAGCCAATGATAGCGTCCGTGGGACAGGCATCCGAGCAGAGACGGCAGCCGATGCACTTGTTGGGATCGATTTCTGCGATTTCCGGCGGAACGTGAATACCGCATTCCTCATTCAAGGGGAGTTCTTCGCGGCCTAGGAGAACAGACAGGCGGGAAATGACCTGAGGTCCCCCGGCAGGACAGCGGTTATGCTTTTCCCCGACGGCGATGGCCTTGGCGTAGTCAGCGCAGTCGTGATATCCGCACTGCCTGCACTGAGTCTGCGGGAGGATTTCTTCAATCTTAGAAATTTCGATCATTGCTGCCAAAGATTTTCTGCGATGAGGTTGCCGGGTTCGCCGCGTCTCGGTGCTTGGAAGCCCATGGGCTTAAGCAGCGCACGAACTTCTTTGATCATGGCTGGATTACCGCAGAGAAGGACGCTGGAAGCGGAACTATCAAACTTAATGCCGACCGTCTCAGCCAAATCTCCGGTGCTGATCAAATCCGGAATTCTTCTAGATAAGAACTGTGTCGCTTCACGTGTAACCACGGGAACGTAGATCAGACTTCTTCCGCTGCCTCCGCCGAACGAAGAGTCATCTTTGATTTTTTGAATCAGCTGTGTGTAGGCAAGATCTTCAGCCAACCGCACAGAATGGACAAGAACGATCGTAGGCCATTTCTTCCAGACGGATTCCTGACGAAGGATGCTGATGAAGGGAGCAAGTCCTGTTCCCGTGCTGAGGCACCAAAGATTTTGAGATGCAGGAAGTCTGTCCGGCAGCAAGGAACCCCAAAGATCCGTTTCCAGCCAAAGCTCCGAGCCGGCCTCTAAGGCGCAGAGGCGAGGGGAGACTAACCCATTTGGGACTTCAACAATAAAGAACTCGAGGAATGGATCGGAAGGGACGGAAGCCAAGGAGTAGCCTCTTGCGGCGTACTCAGTTTTTCCGTTCGCTTCAATATCCAGTCCTAAACGAACAAACTGTCCGGGCGTAAAAGTGAATCCTTCGGGTTTGGTCACTCTTATAGAGACCAAACCTTTTCTCCATACCTGCTTTTGCAGCAGGCGGACCTTGGTGCGATTATCCGACACGCTTAGAGTTCCTTCTTGAGGTACTGGCGCTTATCGAGGACGTCACGCCATTTCTCGGCTTCGTCCGTGTGCGGTTTCATTCTGGTGATGGAAGGCCAAACACGAGCAAGTTCTGCGTTCAGGGCAATGAATTCCTGCTGATCTTCAGGAACGTCTTCTTCGGCCATAATGGCGTTGGTCGGGCATTCTGGAATGCAGACGGCGCAGTCGATGCATTCGTCCGGATCGATCACGAGGAAATTGGGACCTTCACGGAAGCAGTCGACCGGGCAAACGTCAACACAGTCGGTGTATTTGCAGAGGATGCAGGGTTCGGTCACTACATGTGCCATTGGAAAACTCCGTTTTCTTAATTCGTTACTAAAACTCTGTATTTTAGTTGATTCAAACCTATAGAGGGCACTTGCGGGAGCCGAAACAAGCTAAGAATCTGAAACGTTTTGTTGAGAGCGTTGCGAACGAGGAACGTCCGATTGAAAAACTCCTCCTGCCTTTCGGTTCGCGTCAACTCGAGACTATAGAATAGTCATCGTAGTTGCCAAGGAGCCATGCAGTGATTATTGATTCTTTATTAGATACCGACTTATATAAATTTACGATGATGCAGTGTGTCCTGCATCAATTTCCGGCCGCTCAGGCAGAATATAAATTTAAGTGTCGAAACCCCGGAACCGACCTTCAGGCCGTGATCGGGCCGATTAATGAAGAGATTGATCATCTATGCGCCTTGCATTTCCGCAAAGACGAGCTGGATTATCTGCGCAGCCTGCGCTTTATGAAGAGCGACTTCATCGACTTTTTGGAACTCTTTCATCTGAAGCGTTCCTGTATTGAAGTAAAGAAGGCAGAGGGCAGCGATACAGATATTGAAATTCGTATTCGCGGGCCGTGGCTCCATACCATCATGTTCGAGATTCCGGTTCTTGCCATTGTCAACGAATGCTATTACCGCAAGTTCTATCCCAACCAGGATTTGACGGAAGGGCGCCGGCGGCTGAAAGCAAAAATGGAGTCTATTAAGGATATTCAGGATATCGGCATCTCGGAATACGGCACCCGCAGACGTTTCTCTAAAGCATGGCAGGAAGAGGTTATTAAGACCATGCAGGCGACGATGGGCAAACAATTTACCGGCACGAGCAACGTTTACTACGCAATGCAGCTGGGACTCACGCCGCTTGGGACAATGGCACATGAATATCTACAGGCATGTCAGGCTCTGGGCCCGCGTCTTAGAGATTCTCAAAAATACGCGTTTGAAATGTGGGCAAAAGAGTATCGCGGCGATCTCGGCATTGCTCTGTCCGATGTCTACGGCATGAAACCTTTCCTGCTGGATTTCGACATGTACTTCTGCAAACTCTTTGACGGTGCCCGCCACGACTCCGGAAATCCGTTTGAATGGGGCGAACATCTCATTGAGCATTATCGGAAAAACCGCTGCGATCCTAAGACAAAGACACTGATTTTCTCGGACATGCTCGACTTCCCGAAAGTGATCAGTTTGTACAACGCTTTCCACGGAAGAATCCGACTCGGTTTCGGTATCGGCACCAATCTGGTAAACGATTTGGGAATTCCGGCACTTCAGAATGTCATTAAATTGATTCGCTGCAATGATCAGCCTGTGGCAAAACTCTCTGACGATCCGATAAAGAGTATGTGCGAAGATGAATCGTATTTGCGCTATCTGAAAAGCGTTTTTAACATTTGATAAAAATTACCATTATCTGAAAATTAACAACTTAACCCAGCGGATTTGATAGACTTTTATCTTTTCTCTTAGACAGTTATCAATTTTTGACTGTTTGAAGGAGCAGAATTTATTTCTGATGTCATAACGTCAATCGGACTTAAATTCTGCTTTAGTTTTGTTTAGCGGTCCTCGAGTCATTTAATGAATTCGATTCCGGCATTTTTGTTCTGCCGGCCGCGAACGTAGAAAAGGTAAATGATGAACAAGAAAACAACATTCCTCGGAGCAGTGGCGGGGTTATCCGGCTTGCTTCCGATTTCTGCCCATGCGGCGCTTCCCGGTGCCGAACTGAGCTTGTGCTGGGCGATTCCTTTCGCTGGTATTTTGCTCAGTATTGCCCTGGGACCTCTGCTTTTTGCACATTTCTGGCACAAAAACTACGGCAAAGTCGCCTTGATGTGGGCAGTTTTGGCAGCCGTTCCGCTCTTTATGTTCTTTGGAACACAGACTTCTATCGAAGCACTCGCACACGCTCTGATCGGTGATTACGTTCCGTTCATTATTTTCGTCGGTTCTCTTTACATTGTTGCCGGCGGTATTCACCTGAGAGGCTCGTTCGTCGGCAAACCCTGGTTGAACACGACATTTCTTTTAAGCGGCGCTATTCTGGCCAATCTGATGGGTACCACGGGCGCCGCGATGCTTTTGATTCGTCCTTTGTTAAGTGCGAACAGAAGACGTCACTATCAGATGCACACCTACATTTTCTTCATTTTCATTGTCGCTAATATCGCGGGTTCATTAACTCCGCTCGGCGATCCTCCCTTGTTCCTGGGTTTCCTGCGCGGCGTGACCTTCTTCTGGACCGCTGCTCATCTTTGGGAAGTGACCGGCCTTGCCGTGGGACTTCTTCTGATCATTTATTTCCTTCTGGATACTTGGCTCTACAAGAAAGAACTTAAAGACAACGAAGAACTCAAGAAGCCTGTTGCCTACGTTCCGTTCGGATTCGAAGGCTCTATCAACTTCGTTCTTCTTGCCTGTATCGTGGGTGCCGTGCTGATGTCCGGATTCTGGAAGACTGGCGTTGAATATCACTTCCTTGGTCTGCACATTGCGCTTGAATCCCTTATTCGCGACGGTATTTTTGCGACAGCTGCAATTCTTTCCCTCATTCTTACGAAGAAAGAGTACCGCGACGCCAACCAGTTCTCCTGGGAACCGATTCTGGAAGTCGGCAAATTGTTCTTCGGCATTTTCGTAACGATCGTTCCCGTTCTGGAAATGCTTCGAGCCGGCTCTTCCGGCGCCTTCGCTCCGGTTGTTGCTTTAGTGACCGGTTCCGACGGACAGCCTGTCAACGCAGCTTACTTCTGGCTCACGGGTATGCTCTCCAGCTTCCTGGATAACGCTCCGACATATCTGGCCTTCTTTAACTTGGCCGGCGGCGATCCTGCCTACCTCATGACGACAGGCGCACACACCCTGATGGCGATTTCTATGGGCGCCGTTTTCATGGGTGCGATGACCTACATCGGCAATGCCCCGAACTTCATGGTGGTCAGTATCGTTCAAAACCGCGGCGTCAAGATGCCTTCCTTCTTCGGCTTCATGGCCTGGTCGTACGGTATTTTGGTTCCGATCTTCCTCGTTCTTACATGGCTCTTCTTAATGTAAGCCACTTAGGATAGATATCATTCCAACCGCTCCTTTCATTCGTGATCGGAGCGGTTTGTTTTTGCCGAAACAAAACGTTCGGAAAAGAAGAGGCTGACCGCACAACTTAGGATGCAAAGCGTCAGATCGTGCGTTTGGAAAGATACAATGATCGTATTTACGAACAGTAGAAACGAACCACACGCAATATATGTCTCACACTCATTACTATCAGGAAGACACCGATGAGGGGCTGAAGATCGCTGCGCTATTAAATCAGCTGATTGAATCCCCCGGAGCTCTGTCTAAAAAGGAATGGGAGTACCTGAATACGCTGCCCATCGGCACGCTGATGCGCGAAGCCGGCATCAGTCGTAAAGAAGCGGTTCATGTTTTTAATCAAATCGACCGGATTGAGGCAGATGTGAGCAAGATCGGGCGGTTTGAACATCTGACCGATGCTTTCATGATGTGGCTCGTAGGCGGAAGCTTCGTACTGGCCGGTGTGCTTTTGGCCTTAATTTCTATTCCTGAAAGTGTGTGGGGAAGAATCACGATTCCGATAAGTATCGGTATCGGCCTTATCTTTATTTTTGTTCCGTTCATAGCCAGGAAGCGCGCTCTGACTTATGACAAAGACTGCTTCAGACACACCATTGTCGAAATCTTAGGCCAAGGATTGATGAAGCGCTCGGTTTTAACCACAGACGCGCTGATTCGAGAAATTCAGCCGCACGAACCAAAGAAAGCTTTGTTGGAGGTAGTTGAGAAATTTGCCCAGACGCAGAATCGAAAGATCTCAAAATACGAAGAGATTTGTCTGATTAAGCAGCTTTTGGACGGCTACAACCTTAAAATTTCTGACCTGCCATTTGAAGTAATTGAGGAAATTGACGGCGTTTGTCCGGCAAGAAATCCGGCATGAAAAAAGTAATTGAATCGACGAATTTAGAAGAGCAGCTGACGCGCCATCACGAAGGCGACAGCGACTACACCCATCAGGGCACGGGTTCATCCAAAAAAGTACTGATCGCCGCAGTGTGTCTCACCCTGGGTTATGCAGTGATTGAGGTTATCGGCGGTTTCTTGTCGAACTCACTGGCTTTGTTGTCTGATGCGGGGCACATGGTCACCGACTCTGCCTCTCTCTTCTTTGCGCTGCTGGCTAACGTCCTGGCCGGCCGTCCCGCAAGCGGCAAGTATTCTTTTGGGTTTGCAAAACTTGAAGTATTGGCGGCGCTTTTGAATGCGCTGGCTATGTTTGTGGTGGTGCTCTGGATTGTGGTTGAAGCGGTGGAACGCTTCAGCAGTCCTGTGCCTGTCAACGGCTCGAGTGTATTTTTAGTGGCTACGCTGGGTCTGCTGATCAATATTGCCGTTGCCTGGACTCTTTCCAGAGATCAAAAAAGCATCAATACTCGCGCTGCGCTTCTGCATGTGATGGGCGACTTGCTGGGTTCCGTCGCTGCGATCACCACCGGTATTGTGATTTACTTCGGCGGTCCTGTGATTGTCGACCCGATCCTGTCTATTTTTGTGAGTGCTTTAATCCTGCATTCTTCCTGGGGCGTCGTCAAAACTTCAGTACATCTTCTTTTGGATGGCGTTCCGGAAAATATTCCTTACCAGGAAGTCGGTTCGACCCTGGAAGCAATTCCTGGCGTTTACGCCGTGCATGATCTCCATATTTGGGACATGACGGCAAACGAAGCTGCCCTGTCTTCTCACATCGTTTTGGAACGCATGGACGAGTGGCCTCAGGTTTTAGAGAAAGCTCGTGAGATTCTGGAGAAAAAATATGGAATTTCTCACATCACGCTTCAGCCTGAACCTGTTGAGGAAATGAAAAAGCGTTTCATGTGCATTGGTGAATAACTTTCAGCGGTGAGGCGGACTTGTATCAAACCGTCAGGAGGGGCCTTGGAGAAGTTACAAATAGGCTCCCGACCGCTATAATTGATTGAATTTTGTAAAGCCACGCCTGCTCATTTGAAGCGCGTCTCTTTTTTTTTTCTGTTGAGAATAAGATGACGAAATATGTATTTGTTACCGGCGGTGTAGTTTCTTCCCTGGGGAAAGGTATTGCAGCAGCTTCCCTGGCCGCCATCCTTGAGTCTCGCGGGCTCAAGGTCACAATCATCAAGATGGACCCCTACATCAACGTCGACCCGGGTACGATGAGCCCGTTCCAGCACGGCGAAGTCTTCGTGACCGAGGACGGTGCTGAAACCGACTTGGACTTAGGTCACTATGAGCGCTTCATCACGCCGAAGATGCACAAGGCGAATAACTTTACGACCGGCCAGATCTATCGTAATGTTCTGCGCAAAGAACGCCGCGGTGAATATTTAGGTAAGACCGTTCAGGTCATTCCGCACATCACCAATGAAATTCAGGATTTCATCGCCCGCGGTGCTCATGCTGCCGGCGATCCCGATATCGCATTGGTTGAAATCGGCGGCACGGTCGGTGATATTGAATCGCTGCCGTTCCTTGAAGCCGTTCGTCAGCTGTCTTTGAGAGCAGGCCGCAACAACACCTGCTTTATCCATCTGACACTTGTTCCTTACATCGCCAGCGCCGGCGAATTAAAGACAAAGCCGACACAGCATTCCGTAGGCGAACTTCGTAAGATCGGTATCAGCCCCAACGTTTTGCTTTGCCGAGCCGACCGTAAGATTCCGGACGACGAAAGAGCCAAGATTTCTCTGTTTGCCAATGTTCCGATGGATGCCGTCATCTCCGTTTGGGACGTTGACACAATTTACAAAGTTCCGATGATGCTGCATGAGCAGGGCTTGGATGAAATCGTCTGCCGCTGCTTAGACCTGAATCCGAAACCCGCCGATCTTTCCGCTTGGGAAAAGGTCGTCGATCGTCTTGAACATCCGAAGGACACCGTCAAACTTGCCATGATCGGCAAGTATGACCTGAAGGATTCTTATAAGTCTTTGAATGAAGCTCTCATTCACGCCGGTATCCATACCGGTCATCATGTGGATGTAACCTTCATCGAAGCTGAAATCCTTGAAAAAGAAGGCACCGACTGCCTCAAAGGCATGGATGCTATTTTGGTTCCCGGCGGTTTCGGCAAACGCGGTACCGAAGGCAAGATCAAAGCCATCGAATACGCCCGTAAGAACGACATTCCCTACCTCGGCATTTGCCTCGGCATGCAGCTTGCCGTGATTGAATTTGCACGCCACGTCTGCGGTCTCGGCGGCGCTAACTCTACTGAACTGGATCCGGAAACACCGCATCCGGTTGTCGCCCTGATCACCGAGTGGAAGGACCACACCGGCGTTATCGAAAAACGCGACGAAGACAGCGATCTCGGCGGCACAATGCGTTTAGGCAAACAGGTTGTTCCTATCAAACCCGGAACACTGGCTGCCGAAGTTTACGGCAAGGAAGTCGGCGAACGTCATCGTCACCGTTATGAAGTGAACAACTCCTACTGCGATCAGTTTGAGAAGGCCGGCATGGTGATTTCTGCCAGAACGCCGGGTGAAAACCTTCCTGAAATCATGGAGCTGCCCGATCATTCCTTCTTCATCGGCGTTCAGTTCCATCCGGAATTTACTTCCTCTCCGCGTTTCGGCCATCCGCTTTTCAATAAATTTATTGAAGCGGCTGCCAAGTATCACAAAGAACACGAAAAGGCTGAGTAATCGACATGCAGTTATGCGGTTTTGAAGTCGGTCTGAACCGACCCTTTATTCTTCTTGCCGGTCCGTGCGTCATCGAGAGCGAGCAGCTCACACTTGATATCGCTGGCAAGATGAAAGAGATCACCGATAAACTCGGGATCCCTTATGTGTTTAAAGCAAGCTACGACAAGGCAAATCGTTCCTCGGATACGAGTTTTCGCGGCTTGGGAATGGCTAACGGCCTGCGTATTTTGGAAGAAGTTCGTCGTCAGATCGGCGTTCCGGTCGTCACCGACGTTCATACGGCCGATGAGGTTCCGGAAGTCGCCTCTGTCGTTGATCTTCTTCAGACGCCGGCTTTCCTTTGCCGTCAGACAGACTTCATTGCCGCCTGTGCCAAGAGCGGTAAGCCCGTCAATATCAAGAAGGGCCAGTTCTTGGCTCCTCAGGATATGAAGCAGGTCGTGCTCAAAGCTCGACACGCAGCTGCCGCGGCCGGTCTTTCCGAAGACCGTTTTATGGTTTGCGAGCGCGGTGCCTGTTTCGGATACAACAACCTTGTGTCCGATATGCGCAGTCTTGTGAGCATGCGCGACTGCGACGCTCCGGTGATTTTCGATGCGACGCATTCCGTTCAGCTCCCCGGCGGTCAGGGCACAAGCTCCGGCGGCCGCAGAGAATTTGTTCCTCCTCTGGCCCGCGCGGCTGTTGCGGTCGGTGTTTCCGGTCTCTTTATGGAAACGCACCCGAATCCCTGCTGCGCCAAGAGCGACGGACCGAACATGGTGCCGCTCGATAAGATGGAAGCGCTGCTGACTAATTTGCAGGGCATTGACCGACTTGTAAAGTCCGGTGAATTTTTAGAAAACCAGTTGCATTAACTTTTTAAGAGATAAACATGAGCGAAATTGTTGAAGTCTTTGGTCGTGAAGTATTGGATTCCCGCGGCAATCCGACCGTTGAAGCCGAGGTCATTCTTGCTTCCGGCGTGATCGGACGCGCAGCAGTCCCGAGCGGTGCTTCCACAGGCAGCCGCGAAGCCATTGAGCTTCGTGACGGCGATGCTTCCCGCTATAACGGCAAAGGTGTTCTTCAGGCCGTTGCCAACGTCAACGACGAAATCCGCGATGAAGTTGTCGGTTACGACGCCAGCCAGCAGACGGAAATTGACCGCGCCATGATCGAGCTCGACGGCACCCCGAATAAGTCCCGCCTCGGCGCCAACGCCATTTTGGCTGTTTCCTTGGCGGTAGCACGCGCAGCTGCTGAAGAATGCGCTCTTCCGCTGTATCGTTATTTCGGCGGCATCAACGGCTTTACGCTGCCCGTTCCGATGATGAACGTTGTGAACGGCGGCGCTCATGCCAACAACAACCTCGACATCCAGGAATTCATGATTATCCCGGCCGGTCTGCCGACTTTCAGCGAAGCGCTTCGCTGCGGCGCCGAGATCTTTCATGCTCTGAAAAAGATTATGAATGCTCACGGCATGTCTACTGCTGTCGGTGACGAAGGAGGTTTCGCTCCGAATATTGACAGCCATGAAGCTGCTATCGAATTCATTATCGACGCCATCAAGGCGGCCGGCTACACACCGGGAGAGCAGGTTTTTATCGGTCTGGACTGCGCTGCCAGCGAATTCTATGAAGACGGCGTTTACAACCAGAAGGGTCAGGGCCTGAAACTTACCGCTGACGAATGGATCGCCAAGATGACCGAATGGGTTGACCGTTATCCGATCATCTCCATCGAAGACGGTATGGCCGAAGGTGACTGGGAAGGCTGGGCCAAACTTACCGAAGCCTTGGGTGACCGCGTGCAGCTTGTCGGCGACGACCTCTACGTGACCAACACATCCATCCTTAAGGAAGGCATTGAAAAGGGCATCGCTAACTCCATCCTGATCAAGATCAACCAGATCGGCACGCTGACAGAAACTTTCGAAGCTATTGAAATGGCCAAGAAAGCTCGCTATACAGCCGTGATTTCTCACCGTTCCGGCGAAACCGAAGATTCGACTATTGCCGATATCGCCGTCGGTACGAACGCCGGTCAGATCAAGACCGGTTCTTTGAGCCGCAGCGATCGTATGGCTAAATACAACCAGCTTCTTCGTATTGAAGAAGAACTCGGCGACATCGCGGTTTACCCGGGCCTGGATGCTTTCTACAACATCCGCAAGTAATTTATGGCGCGTCTGACGAAAAAGGTAAAGCTCGGAGTACCTCGATTTCTAGTCCTGGTACTCGTCGCTGCCGTTTGCGGCATTCAATATCCTTTGTGGGTCGGAAAGGGCAGCAATGCCACGCTTCTGGATTTACAAGATCAGCTGAAGACTCAGAAAGAGAAGAATGCCGCGCTGGAGCTCGAAATCTCCAGACTTGAAGAGGAGGCAGACAGCCTTCGCCAAGGAAGTGAAGCCTTAGAGAGCAGGGCCCGTGAAAAACTGAACATGATTCGCGAGAACGAATACCTAATTCGAATTGCGCCGTAATTGATTACTCAAGAATCAAGAAAATGCCGGAACTAAAAACTCCGGCTTTTTTGTGTCCGTGTCAGGCAGAAAAGACGCTTCACTTACGCGAACGAGAGTAGTCTCGATTTCAAAATTAGGAATTGAGACTTACAACAATGACGAAGTCGGATCTTTTTGTTAGGAGTGAACATGAGTAAGCCGATGACGGTGGCACGCTATGCAAAGGAGCATCGGGGTTGGTTTTACGGATGTCTGCTCCTGTTTGCACTCGTCGCTTTCTTCTGTCTGAAAGCGATTTACGATATGACGGTGTATGGCGCAAAGGCACCGCTATACGCCTTCACCGCCGGTATGGTCGGTTTCGGAGCGACGGCTCTGGGATCGCTGCCGGGCTTTTATTTTCATAAACTTTCCGATAAAGCGGAAGACTGGATGCTCGGGAGTTCGGCCGGCATGATGCTTGCTGCGGCCATCTTCTCCCTTTTACTTCCCAGTATAGATGCCAGTGAAAAGCTTTTTACTTCTGAGTTGGCAGCAACTCTTTGGGTTCTCTTCGGTGTTTTTCTGGGAGTTGTTTTTCTCCTCATCATTAATGCGTTGACTCCGCATGAGCATGCGGATCAGACCTATGAAGGTCCCGAGATCGAAGTTAAGAGCGGCATCTGGCTTTTTGTTCTTGCCATCATCATTCATAACATTCCCGAAGGCTTAGCGATGGGTATTTCCTTTTCCGCAGAAGATATGCAGATCGGTGTGCCTCTGACGATCGCTATTGCGCTGCAAGATTTTCCGGAAGGGCTGGCCGTGGTGCTTGCACTTTGCACGACCAATATTTCTCGAGGGAAAGCCGTCGCGATCGGAGTATTTTCCGGTTTGATGGAGCCGGTCGGCGCTTTATTCGGCGTGAGTTTAGCGGGCGGCCTGGGATATGTCTATCCGCTGGGTTTGGCCTTGTCGGCAGGAGCCATGATGTTTGTGGTTTTCCATGAAGTGATTCCGGAAACGCATCGACGAGGCCACCACAGCACCGCAACAATCGGATTGATGTGCGGTTTCGGGCTGATGATGATTCTGGAGAAAATTTTCAGTTAGAAAAATCTTTTCCACGACTCCTGTCGGTTTGTAGTTCACTCTAAAATATCGCAATAGTCTTCAGCGACATGGAAAAAAGAATGACAAGACCGATTAGAGCCCTCATTGACACATACGCACTTGAAAAGAATTTGTCCTTGCTTCGTGCAAAAAGCGGTAATCGATTTTTGTGGGGCGTTGTTAAAGCCAACGCTTACGGGCACGGTTTGATCGGTCTGCTTCCAATCTTTGATAACTGGGTCGACGGACTGGCGCTTCTTGATCCGAAAGAGGGTGTGGATATCCGCAAGGCCGGCTGGGCGAAAGCGGTATTGTTAATTGAAGGCGTCTTTGCAGCCTCCGATATCGACATCGCGGATGAATACGGATTTGAAACCGTCATTCACAACGAAAGACAGATTGAATGGCTGGAAAAAGCCGAACTCAAGAACACGCTTCGTGTTCACTTGAAGTGCAATACCGGTATGAACCGTTTGGGTTTCAGACCGGATGCCATCCCGCAGGTTTTATTCCGCTTGAACCATATTCCTAAAGTTGAAGTCGTCGACCTTTTGGCGCACTTTGCCAACGCTGAAGTGACCTATGGACAGGACAAACCGGTTACCGTCCAAAATCAGCTTTCTGCGCTGACTCAGCTTCGCGGTCTGTTGCCGATGTGTTTATCCAACACAGGCGGCATTTTGTGGCATGAAGCCGGAGATGAAGCGGTGCGCGCAGGTATTGCGATGTACGGTGTAAGCCCCGACGGCAATATTTCTTCTGCTTCTTTAGGCATCGATCCCGTGATGACGCTGGAGAGCGAAATCATTGCCTTCCAGGATCTGCAGCCGGGCGAGGCCTGCGGTTACGGCTCCAAGTTTATTGCGCATCGGCCGACAAGACTGGCTGTCGTTGCCTGCGGATATGCAGACGGTTATCCCCGTAAAGACAACCCGCACCGAGAGGTCGTGGTAGAGGGCAAGATAGTTCCTGTTATCGGCAACGTTTCTATGGACATGCTGACGATTGACGTCACCGACCAGCCGAATGCCCGGCTAGGCTCTAAAGTGGAAATTTGGGGTAAGAACCTGCCGGTCAATGAAGTCGCAAAGGGATTCGGCACGATCGGATACGAGCTTCTTTGCGACGTGAACCAGCGTGTTCCCCGCGTCTTGATTAAATAACAAAGCGAGTTATCAGCGAGAGCAGCAGCATGACTAAAACAAAGTAGAGCATGCTGCGAACGAGCGTCGGACCGATTTTGACGGCATAGATTGCGCCTAAGCGGTTGCCCAAGATGCTGGCAACCGCGCAGGGGAGAGCCAACGAGTAATAAAGCGTTCCTGCGGAAGCAAACGTTGTGACCGCACCTAAATTGGCGGCGATATTAAATGATTTTGCCGTACCGGAAGCTTTAACCAAACCGGCCTTGAGTAAGAGGTGAATGCCGATCAAAAAGAAACTTCCGGCGCCCGGACCGAAAAAGCCTTCATAGAAACCGACGGACAAACCGATTACCGAGACTCTCCACCACAACCCTTTCTTCGGAAGGTCTTCTTCCGTCAGTTTGAGAGTTCCGCAAAAAAGCGAAAGGAGAATCGCAACTGGCAGAAGAAAAATCATGATGATTGTCATCTTCTCATTGGAAATGAGAAGTGTCGTCGCAGAGGCGATTACTGCGCCGAAGTAGGAAGTAATCACGCCCAACAGGACGACTTCTTTGATGACGGCGCCTCTTTTCCAGAAGGTAATCAACGCTGTAATTGAACCGAGGCTGGAAGCGAGCTTTCCGGTTCCGAGCGTGTAGTGAGCGGGAACGCCTAAGAGCAAAAGGACCGGCATTGTGATGAGACCGCCTCCGCCCGCAATAGCATCGATAAAGCCTGCAATAAAGAAAACAACGAAGCAGACGAGTATGACGGTAAGAGTGATGTCCATGATTCGGATCGAGGCAGTGTTTTAATAATGAAGAAATTATGCTCGTCCGAAATTGTCAAAAGCCAAAATGTTCTTAAGTAAAAATCCTCAGAGAGTCCCTGAGTTTCTCGGGGGATAATTTCTAAAGATTATTTCTCTGAACTTCCCATGCGTTTCCGGACTCTATTATTTTTTATCTCGGCTGCGGCCGTAACCATTCCCTGTTTGGTCATGGGATGGTTTCAATATACTGCGGTCGAAAGAGAGTTCGCCGAAGATGATAGGACGCGGGCTGAGATCTCATTATTGGTTTCTGAGCGTCTTGAGGCGAAAGTCGACAATGCTGTTTCCTTGGTAACCGCCGCTGCAGAAATCTTGAAATCCGAAGAAGGAGTGCCCACTGAAAAACTGAATCAGATATTAGAAGAGCTGCGCAAGGCTTCCCCGGATATTCTGAATATGCATTTCGACAATCCGTCGGCGGTAAGCATGGCGTTCTCTCCTCAGAAAAATAAACACGGGGAATCGAATATCGGCGTCTCTCATAAAGAGCGATCTCACTGGCAGAACCCTCATGTCTTGGATGGACTGTCGGTTTCCAGCCTTGTTCAAGCGGTCGGCGCATCTGACAGAAAGATTGTGAATATTACTAAGCCTGTTTATTCGAACGGGCGCTTCGTCGGTTTGGCTGTTGCCGCGCTCGATCTTGAGCAGATTGCCGCACAGGTTCTAAAGGGTTTTGCGACAGATGCTTATCAAATCGGTATTTTCGGCAGGAACGGAGAAGTCATCTTTTCTTCCGGAAAGTCGGTTCCGCTTCACAATCTCACGATTGAAGAAAGAACCCATCGCAGCTTTACTTTCTCGAATGCGGAGTACTACGGTTATGTCCGACCTCTGGCTGTCACGGATTGGTCTGTAGGTGTGTTTTCTCGAACCGTTGATAGAAAGGCCGTTCTGGTCCAGCTTTTTATACGCAACGTATTCGTTTGGCTCGCCACGTTCCTGACGGCGATTGTGATCGGCTTTTTGGCTTCTATCTCTGTCGTTCGAGCCGTTGAAAAACTGACGCGCCAAATGACAGCCGCAAGAATTCTTCCGGACAAAAGCGAAAGAATTAAGTCGCCGAGAGAGCTTGTTCAGCTGCAGCGCACATACGGCCGAATGCAGGAAAGACTGATTACGGCGCAAAACCGCCTGAAGGAACTGAATTTTTCTCTTGAAGAGAAGGTCAAAAAGCAAGTTCAAACAATCCAGCGTCATGAGGCGCTTCTAACTTCCTTGTTTTCAGATATGAAGGAGGGCATTGTTCTCTTTAATGAGAAACTTGAAATGCGTTTCTGTAATCCCTCGGCCGTTCGGCTTCTCAATCTTTCTGAGGAAGAAGCGAAAAAACGCTTTTTGGCTTTGGCCAAAGAAATGCATCAGAGCAGGGATAAACATCTCTTTATTCAGTCACAGGGTTTTGATCTTGAGCTTCGAATGTTTGAGAGCGGAGCCAAAGACGTTTTCTGTGTGTTTGTGCGGGATGCGACATCCGAATTGCAGATCGATCGACTGAAAGATGAATTAATCGGAATCGCCGCCCATGAACTTAAAACGCCGCTTGCCGGAGTGCGCATGGCGGCAGAATGCCTGAGCAAAACGGTTCAGGATCCGGAAAGCAAAGAGACGGCGGCCGAGCTGCTGGAAAGCGCCGACGAAATGAAAAGCATGATCTCCCGCTGGCTGGATGTTGCCAAACTCCAGACAGGCTCTTATGAAATTCACCCGGAATTCTGTTTGATTAAGCCCATGATACGAAAGGCGCTCAAACATTTTTCCGGCTTTAAAGATTTTGAGTGTTCTTTGGAAATTTCACCTGATGCTGCTGCGGCGAACGTCGATAAACAGGCCTTTATGCAGATCGTTCAGAATCTTCTTTCCAATGCTTATAAATATCGAAAAGAGGGCGGTGTCTGCCGAGTGAAAATTCAAACCAGGAAGTCAGGAGATTTTTTGGAGCTCAAGGTAGAAGATGAAGGAATAGGGCTCCCTGAATCTGCTATTGATAAGATCTTCGATCGGTTCTATCAGGTCCGAATGGACCCGGCCAGAAAAATCGGCGGAACAGGTTTGGGTTTATACATTACAAAAGAATTGGTGCTGCTGCATAAAGGAAAGATTACGGTTGCCAGTACCTTGGGCGAGGGAACTGTCTTTACGCTCGAACTGCCGGCGCTTCCGACAGAGACCGAAAAAGGGAAAGACGAATGACGGAAAGAACGACGATTTTGATAGTTGATGATGAAAGCAAGATCCGCAGACTGCTTTCCCGCTCTCTGGAAACAGAAGGATTTGATGTTGCTGTTGCCGATTCGGCAATGAGCGCTTCTGAGTTCTTAAAGAACGGTCATTGTGATCTTATTATCCTCGATTACATGATGCCCGAGATCGACGGAATGGCTTTCTTAGCAGAATTAAGAAAGAAATCGTCAATCCCCGTGATCATGCTTTCGGCCCGGGAGGAGATTGCCAAGAAAACCCAGGCGTTGGAACTCGGAGCCGACGACTATGTGGTCAAGCCTTTCTCGATCGAAGAGATGACGGCGAGGATTCGAGCCATCCTGAGACGCTCCGGCGGGATTAAATCCGGGCCTGCAGCGCCGACCTTGGCAGTGAACGGACCGCTTGTTATGGATCCGGATAAACGTACCTGTCGATATAAGAATCAGGAAATTAAGCTCGCCGACACCGAGTTTCGTCTTCTGTTTATCTTGGTTAAACGCCCCGGAACCATATTTACCCATGAAGATTTGCTGCGCCGAGTGTGGGGCGCGGAATTTATCGGAGAACTCAACTATTTGCGTGTGTCTCTCTCCAGAATAAGAAAGAAACTAACGGCTGCAGGCTTCCCAGGCTCGGCCATTTCCTCTTATTCAGGTATTGGTTATTACATCGAAGACCTCTCGGAAGAAAAGTTGTAATGTTTTTGTAATCTTTTCGAAAATTTTTTGGCGGCGCTGAAAGTTTATTTTTAGAAAATAACAGTCATAGACCACCTCAACCCATAGCAAGAGGAAAAATATGACAACATCCGCTCTGAAACGCCGTTCGTTTCTCCAAGGATCTCTGCTTGCAGCCGCTGTTATCGGCTCTGCTCCTGTCGCTGCCGCTGAAGCTGCTAAACCCAAATTCGATGAAAGCTTCGACGTGATCGTCGTAGGCAGCGGTATTGCCGGTACGATGGCCGCACTTTCTGCCGCCGATAAAGGCGCCAATGTTTTAATGATTGAAAAGATGAGCCGCCTCGGCGGTACTTCCCGCATCAGCGGTCTGAACTTCGCCTGCGTCGGCTCTCCCGCCCAAAAGGCTAAAGGCGTTAAAGACACGCCCGAACAGCTCGCTTCCGACATGTATAAAGTCTCAGGCAATATGGGCGATTATGAAAAAGCCCTCGAAATGGCGAAGAACACTGCCCGTGCAGAAGCCTTTATGACCCAGCGCGGTGTCAAGTGGGACGGCCGTCTGCTGAAATTAGGCGGTCACTCTCAGCCTCGTGTTCTTGTCTCCGAAGGTGACGGCGCCGGCCTGCTTAATGCTCTTTGGACCTACATGAAAGGTTTGAAGAACGTGACGGTTCGCACCCATGTGAAGGCCGATGAAGTTCTCTTTAACGATAAAGGCGTTGCGGTCGGTGTAAAGGTTAGAGAAAAATATTTCTTTGACACGCCGGAAACGGACGACAACGAAAACAAGACCGGTGTTGAAAAACGCATCGAAGCTAAGAAAGGCGTGATTTTCGCAACCGGCGGTTATGCCAGAGATAAAGCGTTCCGTTCTTCGGAAGTTCCTTTCTTAGCGGGCGTAGCCACCACCACAAACCCGGGCGCAACCGCCGGAGCATTAAAGATTTTGGTCAACGCCGGTGCCCAGCCGATGCACTTGTCTCTTTTCCGTTTCGCTTATCCGCTGCCGACCGAAGACATGATCTGGGGCATGATGGTCGATCCGGCGACAGGACGCCGTTTTATCAATGAAGGTTTAACCCGCAATGCGCTTGCACAGGCAGTTCTTCTGAAGAGACTGCAGAACGGAGACAAGAAACCGTTCATCATTTATGACGAAAAGTCTCTGGGTAAATTCCACAACCTCAATCGCGTCCAGCGCAGTCTTAACGGCTTAAACGGCATCGACGGCACAATGGTCAAGTACGACAATCTGAGCGAACTTTGCAAGGCCTTCGGTGCTGATCCTAAGATTGTTGAAGATGAGCTCGTTAAATACAACGCCATGATCTTGGAAGGCAAAGACGCTCAGTTTGATAAACCGCTCGAACGTTCCGGCCGCAAGGTTGAAGCGCTCGATCTGAAGGGACCGCTCTTTGCGATGGTCATCAACCCGAGGCTGAACTACACACCGGGCGGAATTCGCACGGATTTACAGGGCAGAGCAATTGCGCTGAAGGACGGTAAACCGATCGAAGGTTTGTATGTGGTCGGTGAAGCCAGCGGCGGACTGCATGGCCAAGAACGTATGACCGGCTGCTCAATGCCTGAATGCGCTGTCTTCGGCATGATTGCCGGTGAAAGTGCTGCTCAACGCAAAAGTATCTAGGAGGAAGCCATGAAACTTATTTATAAAGCCGCACTCTTAATCTGCTCATCCGTTTTTGCAATGTCCGTTCAGGCAGCAGGTATGCCTCAGTCCAGTAAGCACGCCCAGCGCGGTGTGAACTGCACACAGTGTCATACCACCGGCAAGTTTGAACCGGTTGAAACCAAGCAGTGCCAGACTTGCCACAATCAAGATCAGCTGGCCCAAAAAACCGACCGTCTCAACTACATTTCGCGCATGAAGAATCCGAAGACCGGCGAAGTCAAGGAACACCTCGCCAGAATCAATCCTCATGACAGCTATCACTTCGGCAAGACGGAAGACTGCACCGACTGCCATCGTGAACATCGTCCGAGTGTTAACGACTGTGCAACCTGCCATGACGTTAAAGCTTGGAATATGAAAGATCCGAAGTAAAGAATCCCTCCTAGGTCTCCCTAGAGACCAAAAAAGCTCGGCTATGTATCTTCAGCCGAGCTCTTTTTATTGGAAGTCATTGGAAATTACTGAGGGCGTTTCGGATCGGTTCCCATGGCAGCTGCATCAATATTCGGTTCCACGAATAAGGCTTCCACTTCTTCGGGCGTGTAAACCTGCTTGCGGTTGCAGAATCGGCAGTTAACTTCAATCTTGCCCTCTGCCTTCAGAATATCCATGCATTCCTGCTTGCCTAACTGCAGCAGCATGCTGTCTGTCTTGTCGCGGGAGCAGTTGCACTCAAAAGTGATATCCGTTTCAGTAACAGGGACGAGTTTTTCCTGCCAGAAAAGGCGATGAAGAACATCGGTCGCCGGAACGTTAAGCAGCTCTTCTTTAGTAACGGTATGAGCCAGCTGCATGATTCTGCCCCAGGCATCCGGGTCGGAAATTTCGCTGACATTGCCGCCGACAGACGGCATCTTCTGAATAACAAGGCCGCCCAACTTCTTGCAGTCTGCTGCAAGGTAAAGTTTGGTTTCGAGCTGCTCGCTCTTGGCCATGTAGTTTTCAAGATTTTCTGCAACGGAATTGCTTTCCAGCGAAACCATTCCTTGATAGGGCTGAACACCGGGCCTGCGGTCCTTCGGATCGAGAATAAGGGCGCAGAGGCCTTTTCCGTCTTTGTTGATCAGTTCCTGCAGATCCATTTCCGGTTTAATTTCGGCCCCTTCGCGGATCTCAGCCATCGCGCGAACGCTCATCGGATTGCGGACTTCGGCATAAATGAAGGCAATCGGGCCGGAACCCTTCACTTGAAGAATCAGGCTGCCTTCAAACTTAATGGTGCTCGAAAGAAGCAGAGCGCCGGCCGTGAACTGTCCGAGTAAAGCGGCCACGTTTTCAGGATAGTGATGGAATTTAATCATCTCCTGCCATTCTTCGGCCATTTGTACGCAGGCTCCGCGAACCGGCGCAGCCTCGAACAAAAATTTAATCATGCGGTTGTTAAGATTTTCCTTTTTATTTTCTGTCATAGATTGATGTGGTTACTTAAACTTATACATATTTTCACTAACCGGTGAATTTTAATATTTCGTTCGCTCGGGGTACACCTCCGATATGTTCAAAACGGACAAAGAGTAAACGTCTCACAGATAGTAGGGCCGTACATGAAACAAATTAAACGCGCTGATCTGCATATGCATTCGACATTTTCCGATGGTGTGGAAGAACCGGAGGAATTGGTTGTTCGAGCAAAAAACAACGGAGTCGAACTGATTTCGCTGACCGACCATGATGAGACAGGCGGATTGGAGCGTATGAGAGCAGCGGCCGCGCAGCACGGGCTGCAGTTCGTGAACGGTGTAGAAATCAGCGCTGATTACGGAGAAGTCTCCATCCACGTTGTGGGGCTGGATTTTGATCCGGAAGACGAAATGCTTCAAGCACTGCTTAGCCGTATCCGTGACAACCGCTTTGAACGAGCAGTGCAGATGGCTGAAAAATTAGAAAAGCTCGGCATGAAAGGTGTCTGGGAAGGGGTTTTGAAAATTGTGACGAATCCTCGGCTCATCGGGCGCCCGCATTTCGCGGCGTGGCTCGCCCAAAACGGCTATGTTGAGGATTACAACGCCGCGTTCTCGAAGTACCTTTCGCGTGGGAAACCCGGCTACGTGGAGCGCGCCAAAACCTCGATACATGAGGCAACCTCCGCGATTCTTCGTGCCAAAGGCATTCCGGTTCTGGCGCATCCGGGACGATACAAGCTCAATGAATGGGAATTTGACTGCATGTTCGAAGAGTTCACCGGAGCAGGCGGCCATGCTATCGAGGTGACAACCGGCAGCCACACACCGGGGCAGAACCTGCTTTTCTGTGATTTTGCTCAGTCCAGGAATCTTTGGGCTTCCACGGGAAGTGACTTCCATCGTCCCATGAACCGCTGCGAACCCGGATTGCAAGGAGACTTGCCGGGAACCGTTGATCCCGTTTGGAATCATTTCCGTGCCGCTTAAGGCGTGCACCTATACAATATTGACCTAAAGTTAGACGAACATAAAAGGTCATACTGATGGGATACACACTGCAAGTGATGCCTGAGAGCCCTCAGCCTCATCGCATCGAACAAGCCGCCAAACTTCTTTCAAAGGGACAGGTCGCTGCTGTTTCTACCGATACCGGATTTTCTTTGGTTTGCCGTTTGGATGACAAGGAAGCGCTGGACAAAATTCGTTTGATTCGTCAGCTGAGCGAGAAGAAGCACTTCACGCTTTTCTGTGACTCCTTGTCTCAGATGAGCAAGCTTGCTCGAGTCAATAACACCGGCTACCGCATGGCAAAAAGTGTCACGCCGGGGCCTTATACCTTTATTTTGGAAGCGACAAAAGAAGTTCCTCGCCGGCTCTCTCATCCGTCTAAAAAAACAATCGGTTTAAGAGTTCCTTCCAACAAAGCACTTCATGCTTTACTGGAAAAGATCGGTGAACCGCTTGTCGGTACGACGATCATCATGCCGGGCGAAGAAGCACCGCTTTCTTCCGCTTGGGAAATCCAAGATCGAATCGGAGATCAGCTGGCGTTCATTTTGGATGACGGTACTTCCGTGATCGGAGATACGACGGTGGTCGATCTTTCCGGAGACGAACCTGAGGTTATCCGTGAAGGCTTAGGCTCGGTTTCGGCTTTAGGTCTGTAGTCAGCCTTCCTTAATTAGCACCTATAAAGAGATATATGGACATTTCTTCAATTGTTCAGACTATCGCGGTTTACGCGATCCCACTGATCTTCGCGATCACGATTCATGAAACGGCGCACGGTTACGTCGCTAAGCTCTGCGGCGACCAGACCGCTTACATGCTCGGCCGTTTAACGCTGAATCCGATTAAGCACATTGACCCTGTGGGTACGATCCTGGTTCCGGGTGCACTGCTGATCGGCAGTGCGCTGACCGGCATGAGCGGTATCGTGTTCGGATGGGCAAAGCCCGTGCCGATCAATTTCCGTAATCTTCGCAACCCGAAAACCGACATGATCTGGGTGGCGGCAGCAGGCCCCGGTGCGAATTTGATCCAGGCCATTCTTTGGGCAATTGTGCTCAAGTTTTTGATCTCCATGGGCATTTACGAAGACTTCTTCATAAAAATGTGTGTGGCAGGCGTCAGCTGCAACATCGTGCTCATGGCTTTAAACCTAATTCCGATTCCTCCCCTGGACGGAGGCCGTATCGTCACAGGACTTTTGCCTCCGGGAATGGCTTGGCAGTATTCGAGAATCGAACCGTACGGAATGTGGATTCTGTTTGCACTGATTCTGACCGGAACATTGTCTATTTTCATGCGCCCCTTTATGAGAATGGGGCAGGCCATCGTTCAGTGGTTCATTTAGTTTGAGGACAAGCATCATGAGAGCACCATATATTCCGTCCGAGCATGTTGTTAAAGGGTTAAACGCAGAACCTTCGGCATGGATTAAGCGTTTTTGTCCGCTCTTTTCTCCCAACGCCAAGGTGCTGGATATGGCCTGCGGCGCCGGCCGAAACACCAAGCTTTTGGCGTCCTTCGGAAACCAAGTGACGGGATTGGATATTGATGAGCGCTGCAGACCTTACATTGAAGCAATTCCGGGTGCGACTTTTATGCAGGCGGATTTAGAAGGGGCCCCGTGGCCTTTCGAGGATGAAGTCTTTGACGTCATTGTCGTAAGTTTCTATTTGGAGCGTTCGCTGTTTCCGCATTTGGTTAAATCTTTAAAGCAGGGCGGATATCTTATTTATGAGACGTTCATGCTCCCCTTCGAAGGATTTGACGGCAATCGCGCAAAGAGTCCGGATTTTGTGCTGAAGCCTTTGGAGCTCATCGATGCTTTCCGCGAAACGATGGAAGTGTTCGCATACGAAGAGTCGCTTATTGAGAAGGGCGACTGCTTCCAGCGGTTTGCGGCGAGAAAGCCAATCAACGGGAAAAATGTTCCGGTGATCCTGCCAAAAGAATAAATCTTAGTGAAATCAATGATTATGGAGCCTCGTTAGGCTCCATAACTTCTATACAATGAATTTGATAAACCAACCAAGGATCTCACCTCAAGGAGTGACTGATAATGATTAAAGGCAGTATTGTTGCACTGGTCTCGCCGATGTTCGAAGACGGCACCATTGACTACGACTCTTACCGCAACCTCATTGAAATGCACATTGCCGCCGGCACGAACGCCATCGTAGCCGTTGGTACAACCGGCGAAAGCCCGACGGTTGATTATGACGAACATAACGAACTGGTTCGCGTAGCTGTCGAAACGGCCGCCGGCCGCATCCCCGTGATTGCCGGCACAGGCTCTAACTCCACCAAAGAAGCGATTGAGCTTTCTGCCTACGCAGCCTCAGTCGGAGCAGATGCAACACTTCAAGTTGTTCCGTATTACAACAAACCGACACAGGAAGGTCTCTTCCAGCATTTCAAGGCGATTTCCGAAGCCGTGGATATTCCGATCATTCTCTACAACGTTCCAGGAAGAACAGTTGCTGATCTGAAGAACGACACCGTGCTTCGCCTCTTGGAACTGCCGAATGTTATCGGTTTGAAAGACGCCACCGGTGATTTGGGCCGCGCTTCCGAACTCTTGAGCCGTCTGCCGAAAGACCGTGAATTTGCGATTTACAGCGGCAACGACGATTCCGCGCTTGCCTTGATGCTGATGGGCGGCTCCGGCGTTATTTCCGTGACTGCCAACGTGGCTCCGGAACTCATGAGCCGCATGTGTGCGATGGCTCTGGCCAATGATGTCATGGGTGCCCGTGAAATCAATGATCGCCTGATGCCCCTGCACAAAGAACTCTTCTGTGAACCGAACCCGATTGTTCCTAAGTGGGCTCTCCACAGAATGGGTCTGATTCCTCCGGGAATCCGTCTTCCTCTGACTCCGCTTTCCCCCTCTAAACACGAGCAGGTTGAGCGAGCATTGATGGTCGGCGGATGCATCTAATCTACTGAGCACCACGAAAGAGGCGGTATAAGCTAAAATTACCGCCTTAATAGTTTTAATTTTCCCGATTTTCCAGGGAGTTGGAGTGACTAAATGAGCAGATTTCCTCTGCGTGCCTGTACTGTTGCCGTCATTGCGGCCTCTTTGACCGGATGTCAGTACTTGGGTTCTAAATTTACAGACGAAAAGATTCAGTACGAGAGCACAACCAGCCGCGCTCCGTTAGAAATTCCGCCTGATCTTTCTCAGCTCCCGATGGACGATCGTTTTACCGTTCCCGGTAAGACTCAGACCGTTACCGCCACTCAGGTTGCTGAAACCGAACAGGCTCGCAAGAACGCTTCCGGCGCCGCTGTCGAAAACGGCACTGCTCCGGTTCTGCCCGCAACCGTCGTGACAAAAATTGTTAAAGACGGCAGCGAAAGATATATCCAAGTCAACCTCCCGCCGGAACAGGTTTGGGAATCTCTGCTGGACTTCTGGCCTTCCGTCGGTCTTCAGGTTGAACGGGAAGATCCGCGCGCCGGCGTGATGGAAACCAACTGGGCAGAAAACAAAGCCAATCTGCCGCAGGACATTATTCGAGCTACGCTCGGCAAACTTCTCGACTCCGTTTACTCCACCGGCGAACGTGACCGTTACCGCACTCGTATCGAACGCAATGCAAACGGCGGTACGGATATTTACATCACGAACCGCCGCATGGTTGAAGTCTATACCAGCTCCAGCGAAGAGCACACCGCCTGGCAGCCGGCTCCGGCTGACAAAGAGCTCGAAGCTGAAATGCTGACTCGCTTGTCGCTGTGCTTGGAAAATGACTTCAATCCGAAGCAGAAGACCAGAGAAGAGATCGAAAAACAGCCTGCACTGCAGAAAGCCGCTCCGGTTTATGTCAGCCGTGAAATCAAGGGTGCCGACGGCAAGACCGAAGCCCTTGAAATCGACGAAGACTTCGACCGCGCCTGGAGACGCGTGGGCGTCGGCCTCGATCGTGTCGGTCTGAACATTGAAGACCGCGACCGTTCTGCCGGCATTTACTACATCCGTTACCTGGATCCGGACTACGAAGTTAAGAAGCGCAACGACGAAGGTCTCTTCAGCCGCTGGTTCTCGAAAGAAAAACCCGTCGATGCACCGCTTTATCGTGTCAAACTTGTTTCTGACGGTAATAAGACAACTGTCACCGCAATGCCTGACAGTGATAAGACCGATCCTTTGAGCACTTCTGCAAGAATTTTGAATCTGCTCCAAGAACAAGTCAGATAAAAATTCAAATCAAATTCGAAGCCGGCGCCCTGAAAACGTCGGCTTTTTCATAGGAGAATATAAATTGCGCAGAACTGACCGCGAAGTTACTGATGCTCAGAAGATGAAAGCGATTCTTGATCGCTGCAAAATCGTGAGCTACGCCATGTGGGACGGGAAAAAACCTTACGCAGTGATCATGAACTTCGGCTACGAATTTACGCCCGAAGGGAAGCTCCGTCTCTACAGCCACAGCGCTCTTGAAGGTAAGAAAGTTTCCATCATCCGCGGCATCTGCAATAAAGCGGCTGCGATTATGGAGTGCGGAGAACGCGTCGTCATTGATCCCGAAATTCCCTGCAAGAGCGGCTCGGCTTTCCAAAGCATCATGGCCAGCGGCACAATGAAAATCCTTCAAGGTTCGGAAGCTCGTCACGCGCTCGAAGTTTTCTATCGCCACCAGACCGGAGTGGTGCCTCCCTTCCCGGAAGGTGCGGAAAACTTCGTCACGATGTTCTGCCTTGAGTGCGATGAGTACACCTGCAAAATCTGCGTGAAATAACCGTTCTGAGGCAATTTACCGTCTGAACAGCGTCGCAGACTGCTAGGATGAGGCACGTCAAAAAGGAAGATTTAAAACGATGGCAGAAACAGTAATTGGAAAAGATACGGTTGCTTGGCTGAAGATCGATGTTTTTGATCTCACCGGAAATCAGTTGCAGGAAGGTCCGGAAGAAGGCTGGCAGGTGCTCTTCGGACACAATGATATTTTTCCGAAACTCGAACAAGCCTTGATGAGCAAGAAGGCCGGAGATTCCGTTACGCTGACCCTGGAACCGGAAGATGCTTTCGGAGAAAGCGAACCGGAACTGATTCGCTCTGTTCCGCTGAATTTGCTCGGCGATAATGTTGAACCCGGCATGAAAGTGGAAGGCGTCCCCGGAGAGCCGAGTGACGGAAGAATATATACCGTGATCGGCAGCGATGAAAATCACGTTTTCTTAGACGGCAATCATCCGTTCGCAGGCTGGGCGCTCAAGTTTGTTGTTAAAGTCCTGAAGGTGGAAAAAGCGACTCCCGAAGAAGTCGAGGAGATGGAGGCTCCGGAACTCTTAGAAGTTGCAGACCTCGTTAAAGAGGCTTCTGAAACTAAACATTGATTCACACAGGAATCACGGTCCCAGAAATAAGAACGGCTCGATAACTTGTCGAGCCGTCTGTCTAATCGGATACGCCGGAAGAATGCTATTTGGTTTCTTTTGCTTTCTTTTGCAGGTCAGCCAATAATTCCCAAGCCTGGCGCGGCGAGAGATCATCCATCGAAACATCTGCGAGCTTATCCCTGAGTTCGAGCAGCTCGGGATCCTCTTCGGGAAGCTCTTCTTCCGGGAAGATCGTTGTCGAAGCCTCTGAGGCAACGAACAGGTCTAATTGTTTATCGTCCGTTTGAGCCGCGCGTTCTTCAAGTTTTAAGAGCACCTTTTGTGCGCCTCGAATCACGCTTCTCGGAATGCCTGCGAGCTTAGCAACAGCGATACCGTAGCTTTGATTGGCGGCGCCGGGTCGGATTTCGTGCAGGAAAACAATGTTCTTCGAGCTTTCTGCGGCAGCGACATGAACATTGACGACATCGGGCAGCGTCTTTTCTAACTGCGTCAGCTCAAAATAATGTGTTGCAAAGAGCGTCAGGCTTCTGCAGTTAACAACCAAATCCTCTGCGATCGCGGCTGCCAGAGATAACCCGTCAAAGGTAGATGTACCCCGACCGACTTCATCCATAAGAACCAGGCTCTTATCGGTGGCCTGACGAAGGATCGAAGCGGTTTCGGTCATTTCTACCATGAACGTGGAAAGTCCTCTTGCCAGATCGTCTGCGGCGCCGATACGGGTCAGGATTTTATCGATGACGCCGATGTCCGCGCTCTCTGCGGGAACAAAGCTTCCGCTGTAAGCCAAAAGAACAATCAGAGCGATGGAACGCATGTACGTGGATTTACCGCCCATGTTCGGGCCGGTAATGATGTGCAGACGATGCTGGGCATCGAGATCGCAGTCATTAGGTACATAGTTCTCGATCGTTTCTTCAACGACCGGGTGCCGGGCGCCCTTGATCTCAACAGAGGTCACCGGAACGAAATTCGGCTTGATCCAACGGTACGTACCGGCGTGCTGAGCAAAAGAAGAAAGCGCATCAAGGACGCTGACGCCGTGGGCAGAATTCAGAAGATCCTGACAGAAAGGCTTGCACTTAAGAATGAGTTCTTCGTAGAGCTGTTTTTCCAAGGCTTTGGATCGTTCCTCGGCGCTGACCGCTTTATCTTCAAAAGCTTTGAGCTCCGGCGTGATGTAGCGCTCAACGTTTTTCAGCGTTTGGCGGCGGCGGTAATCGGTCGGTACTTTGTCGATCTGACCTTTTGGTACCTCAATGAAGTAACCTTGAACGCTGTTGAATTCCACTCGAAGATTAGGAATGCCCGTCCGTTCTTTTTCACGGGCTTCGTAGTCAACTAAGAATTGACCGCCGTGATTCTTAAGAGCGCGGAGTTCGTCGAGTTCAGCATTAAAGCCTTCCGCGATGACATTTCCGTCGCGAATAAAGGTACTGGGCTCTTTTTTGAGCGAAGCACAAAGAAGCTGATAAAGCTCTTCAGGAAGCGGCAGCTCTTCTGCGGTTTCTTTAAGAAGTTCGGAATCGAGATCCGAAAGATTCTCAGCAATCACATTGAGAGAGGGAAGGGCATCGCGTAAAGCGGCAAGCTCTCGAGGTTTGACCGAGCCTAAGGCAATGCGGGTAGCCGTTCGTTCGAAGTCAGGAATGCCTTTTAAGAACTCGTTGATGTTTTCTAACTTCTCCATCGAGTCCAATAGGATCTCGACGGCATCCGAACGTTTAGCAGCTTGAGCCTGTTCTCTGCATGGGGAAGTCAGCCAGGAGGCGAGACGGCGGCTTCCCATCGCCGTACGGCAATGGTCCATTGTCGAGAAGAGCGTGTTGGTCTGCTCTCCGCGAAGCGTTCGGACGATTTCTAAGTTTCTGCGGGAGGCCGCATCAAGGCCTAAGTGGTCATTGTCCGTTTCGCGGGTAATTGCCGTGATGTGCGTTAAGTCGGTTCCCTGAGTAGAGCGGGCATATTCGGCTACGACGCCGGCGGCCGTGATCAAAATGTCGGAGTCTGCAATCCCGAAAGGCTCAAGAGTGGAGGTTCCGAATTGCTTCAGCAGTGTCTTTTCGGCACGAATTCGATCAAAGTGCCAGTCGGGGAGGGCAGAAACGGAACGATCCGGGAAACGCTCTTCGGCGAGTTCGCGGTCACGGTCTGCAATCAAAATCTCGGACGGATTGATGCGTTCGATTTCATTGATAAGGCCGGCCTCAGTCGTTTCCATGGCCTTGAAGACACCGGAAGAAATGGTCATCCAAGCTAATCCGACGGCGCTCCCTTTGCCCTGAAGATAAACGGCGAGCAGCGTGCTTTCCGACCGATCATTTAAAAGACTTTCATCGGTTAGCGTGCCCGGCGTGATCGTACGAACCAGCTTCCTTTCCATTAAGCCTTTGCCCGGAGTGCCGAGCTGCTCGCAGATGCCGACGCTGAAGCCTTGATTGACCAAACGAACCAAATACTGATCCAAGGTCATGTAGGGAATTCCGGCCATCGGAATGCGCGTTCCGGAGTTGGTAGAAGAACGCGATGTCAGCGTAAGCCCGAGCACCTTATGGACGAGTTCGGCGTCTTCGAAAAAGGTTTCGTAGAAGTCGCCCATTCGATACATGATCAATAAGGTCGGGTTGTCGCGTTTGATCTGAATAAACTGACGCATTGCCGGCGTAAAGCTCAGCAGATCCTGCTCACTAATATTGGCAATCGAGGCGATAGACTTGTCGGTCATTGATACTAAAAAATAAGCGGCGTTGGTTGATGATATCTCAACGGACGAAAAATCGATAAAAAAAGCCTTCGGACGGTTCGCCGAAGGCTGTATCAAAGTTTGCGCTAAAGATTAAGCTTGGCGGCCTTGAATGACGCTGATCATTTCCGGGAAGATCTTCGGAGCGGCGGCAATGATTTCACCTTTCTGAAGATAATCACCTTCGCCGGAGAAGTCGGTAACGAAGGCGCCGGCTTCACGGGCAATCAAAGCTCCGGCGGCGATATCCCAAATCTTGATGCCTTTTTCCCAATAGCCGTCAAAACGACCGCAGGCCGTCCAGCACAGATCTAAGGCGGCGGAACCGATACGGCGCAGACCGCAGGTCTTTTCCATCATGACCTTCATAGACTTGATGTAAGCGTCGTAGTTATCGCCTTCGCGGAAGGGGAAGCCGGTGGCAAGCAGTGCATCCTGCATGGAATTGCAGCCGGAGACGCGGATACGGCGGGAATCAAGGTAAGCACCTTTGCCTTTGGTAGCGGTAAAGAGCTCATTGGCCATCGCGTGGTAGACGACGGCATGGAGCGGCTGACCGTTTTTCAGCAAAGCGATGGAAACGGCAAACTGAGGAATTCCGTGAATAAAGTTGGTAGTGCCGTCGAGCGGATCAATGACCCAAGTGTATTCGGCGTCTTTCTTGCCGCTCTCGCCGGATTCTTCACCGAGGAATGCGTGATCGGGATAGGCAGTCTTAAGCGTTTCTAAGATAACGCGTTCGCATTCTTTGTCGACTTCAGTGACGTAGTCGCCGAGGCTCTTGTTGGAGATCTGAAGATTGCTGCGGTCACGGAAAGCAATGACCTGGATCTTGCCGGCATCGCGAGCAGCCTTAATTGCCATATTGAGCATACCTTCATTCTGCATGGGCAGAGAAGGAGCGGGGCGGTAATGTTTCTTCTGATCGCCGTTTTCAGCGCTTTTACGGCTGGCTGAGCGAGGAGCGCGTTTTTTTTCGGTAGCCTTTGTCGTTTTTGCCATCGGCTTAGTTGTGGTTGCCATTTATTCCTCTGATGAACTTTTTATGCACCGCCTCAGCGGTGAAGTAAACTTTAGAATCCGAAATTTTACCTCAAGAGACAGTAGTTTATGGACTTCCTTCCCCAACGAGGGCGTATCCGCTTCGTTCTCGTTTCACCGAGCCACCCGGGCAATATCGGTTCTGCCGCAAGGGCGATTAAGACCATGGGATTTAACCGTCTATACGTCGTGAGCCCCCGTCATCCCGAGTACCGCACCGATTTGGATGCGATTGCTTTTTCTACCCATGCGGTCGATGTCCTGCAAAACAGCGTCTGCACTGAGACACTTTTGGAAGCGTTAAAAGATGTTTCTTTTGCCTGTGCGCTCTCCGGCTACGATCGTGAGTTCGGACCTCCTTTGGCAGACCTGCAGACTTCCTGCGAAATGGTCAAGGCCCGTTTAGAAGAAAACCCGCAGGAAGAGATCGCCTTTGTATTCGGAACGGAAAGGAGCGGTCTCACAAACGAAGAAATGATGCTCTGTCAGCTGTGTACGGCAATTCCTGCCAATCCGGAGTGCGACTCTTTGAATTTAGCTCAGGCAGTGCAGGTGACCGCTTACCAGGCTCAGCAGACCCTTCGCGGAAGGGCCCTGGACGCACATGCTAATCGTTTTGAAGGTGAGCCGCCCGCAAGTGTTGAAGCCATTGAAGGACTGTATGAACATCTCGAAGCGGCAATGATTGCATGCGGAGCTCTGAACCCGGAACGCCCGAAGCTGATGATGCCCAAACTGAAAAGAATTTTGTCTCGATCCGGTTTAAGCGCTCCTGATGTCGATATGCTTAGGGGTATCTGCGCTGCGATTATTTGTCCGCGGGCAGAGCGCAGCGGAAGAAAAACGAATAAAGACGGACAGCAATAAAAAATCAGAGGGAAGGATGTTTTCGAGAATCAAAGGCGACGTCGACTCCATTTACGAAAGAGATCCAGCTGCTCATTCACGCTGGGAGGTTCTGCTTTGTTATCCCGGGCTGCATGCCATCATTGCGCACCGTGCTGCGCACTGGTTATGGAATAAAAACTGGAAAGTGACGGCAAGAGCACTTTCTCAGTGCAATCGTTTCCTCACCGGTATTGAAATCCATCCCGCTGCCAAGATCGGAGACCGGGTGCTGATCGATCACGGAATGGGTGTTGTGATCGGAGAGACGGCAGAAGTCGGAGACGACTGCACGATTTACCACGGCGTGACCTTGGGCGGAACGTCCCTTGCCTCGGGAACGAAGCGGCATCCGACGATCGGTAAAAACGTTATTGTCGGGGCCGGCGCCAAGATTCTCGGCGGCTTTGAAATTGGGGACAACTGCCGCATCGGCAGTAATGCTGTTGTGATCAAAGCGCTCCCGCCGAATTCAACGGCGGTGGGAAACCCGGCTCGAATTGTTGATAAATCAAAGAAAGCCGAGCCCAAAAAAGAGCCGGAAACCCAGCCTGATCCGAAAACCCAGGTTCGCTTAGCAGCCTACGGTGTGGTCGCAAACGAAGAAGACCCGTACGTAGAGAAGATCAAATCGCTTGAAAAACTGCTTCAGGCGCAGCAGGCTCGCTTGGACGAAATGGAAAAGAAGATCAGCTGAGCGCACCTGAAACAATCCTCAAAAAAAGTGCAGCCCGCAGGCTGCACGAATCAAACAGACCAAATCCGGGTTACACGTTATTTTGCGGGACAGTGTAGAGCTCGTCGATCTCAGCGCGAAGTTTCTCGCGGATGATCGGCCGGCGCAGCTTCATGGTGACTGTCAGGCATCCGTTATCTACGGTCCAGTGTTCCTTCAAAAGACGAATATTGCGCGGAATACCGTACTGCGGAAAACGAGAGGCGGCTTTCTTTAACCGCTTCAGCGCGGCCATACGGATGTCGCGCCGCATGAGCATGCGTTCGTCAGTCGGATCCACGTTGAATTCCTTAGCAAATTTCTCCCATTCTGCTTCGTTGACGACAGCCAAAGCCGTGATGAAGGGACGCGCTTCTCCGACAACCATGACTTGCTCAAAGAGCGGATCCGTCTGAATGGCGAGCTCCATATCGGTCGGAGGGATCTTCTCTCCTGTGGAGGTCACGATGATTTCTTTAATTCGGCCTTTGATGCGGATGCGGCCGGCATCCGACAAGTCCGCTTGGTCTCCGGTCTTGAACCAGCCGTCTTCGGTAAAGACTTCGGCTGTTGCGTCGGGACGCTTCCAGTAGCCTTTCATGACAGTCGGGCCTTTAACCTGCAGCTCTTCCATATCCCCGAGTCGAATTTGCAGCCCGGGAATCGGCTGACCGACCGTGACAGGATTGTTGCAGTTCTCGCGATTAACAGAAATAACCGGAGAGGTTTCGGTCAGTCCGTAGCCTTGCCTCAGTTCAACGCCCATGGCATTGTAGAAGCGGCCGATGGCATTGTTTAATGCAGCGCCCCCGGCAATTGCAATTCTCAGGCGCCCTCCGAAAACGTCGCGAATCGGCAGGACAATGCGGCTTTCCAGCATCGGCCAAATGAAAGAATAGAGCCAGGAAGCAGACGAAGAAGGGACGGCTAAACCGTTGCGGCGGCAAAACCTTCTCCAGCCGATCATTTCGGCTTGATCGGCAAGTGTGGCAGCAATGCTTCCCTTGGATTTCAAGCTCACTTTAATGCGATTATGGAATTGTTCAAAGACACGCGGTACGGCCACAAAAATCGTCGGGCGAATGACCTTCAAATCCTCGGCGAGTTTCAAGACAGAACGTGCGAAACCGACCTCTGCGCCTAAGAACAAAGTGAAGTAGAAAGTCACGGTTCTTTCGAACGTATGAGAAAACGGCAGGAATGACAAGAAGACATCATCGGGACCGACATCGATCACTTGAGAGAAGGATTTCACATTGCTCAAGACGTTGTCGTGCGTCAGCATGACGCCCTTTGGCTTCCCGGTGGTTCCGGATGTGTAGACGATGGCGGCAAGATCATTCGGATCGATCGAGACGTCCTCAAGCTCCGTTTTCTCACTTTGCTTTAACCAATCCGAAAGATTCACAACAGGCACCGGAGAATCCGGCGAGGCGCTCTCTGCGTCATTTCCTGTGGTCACAACGAGCTCGAGATACGGATATTCTTTCTGGACGTTTAACATTGCGTTCCAGCGCAGTGTGCGCGGTACAAAAAGAATCTTGGCTTCTGAGTTGTTCAGAATGAAGGCGCTGGAGGAAGGCGTATCAACCGCGTGGAGAGGGACCGGCACCATTCCTTGGGAAAGGATGCTCAGATCACAAGCCGTTGCCGTAATGGAATTCGGTAGGAGGACAGCTGCGTGGTCGCCTTTTTTTAATCCGGAAGCTGTGAAGGCTTTGCGCCAGCTGCGGACCATATCGGCGAACTCTTTCCAAGTTACACCGATCCATGTCTTAGATTTGTCGTCAAACTGGCGGTAAGCAACCTTGCTCGGACGAACGTTTTCGTTGATCACAAGCAAATCCGGAATGACGCGCACGTTGTTAAGGTTGTCAGCTGTCATTTATTTTCCAAAGTCTTCATAAAGTTTTTCGATTTCGTTCCCGTGTTTGGCGAGAATGACGCGGCGCTTCAATTTCAGTGTGGGCGTTAAAGAATCGTTTTCAATGGTCCACGGATCCTTAAGGAGAAGCACAGAACGAGGTACACCATACTGCGGAAATGATTTGCAGGCGCTCTTGATGCGTTTAAGGATTTCCCTGATGACGGCTTTATTGGTCAAAATCTCGGGGTCTTTGGAATCCAAATTCAGAGAACCGGCAAAACGTTCGAAGTTGTCTTTGTTGAGTACCAAGAGACCCACGATAAACGGACGATTGTCCCCGTAAACCATTGCCTGATCAAAAAGCGGGTCGGTTTCGATCGCCTGTTCGATATCGACGGGCGGTACCTTTTCACCTGTGGAGGTGACGATGATTTCTTTGATGCGTCCTTTGATCTTCAGATAATTTCCGGGAAGAATGTCAGCTTGGTCTCCGGTAGAGAGCCAGCCTTCGGGATCCAGAGTCTTGAAAGTGTCTTCCGGGCGCTTCCAGTAGCCTCTCATGACCTGCGGCCCGCGAACTAAGAGTTCATCCTTTTCTCCTAGTTTGGCTTCGATGCCCTGAAGGATTGGACCGACAGTGTCGGGATGATTGGCTCCGATCTTATTGACGGAGATAATCGGAGAGGTTTCGGTCATGCCGTAGCCTTGGAAAATTTCGATTCCTAAGCCGATGATGGTTTTTGCAACTTCCGGGCTCAGCGCTGCGCCGCCGGAGACGGCGACGCGCATGCGGCCGCCGAATGAATTCTTGATTTGATTGCGGACCAGTTTGTCGTAAACAGGATCCATCAGTCGATCAAATGCCGCCGGAACAGAGGAGTCGACGGGGAGGCCATTCCTGCGGCTGAAGTTGCGGTAGCCCGCATCGACAGCAGCTTGGAAAACGAGACGGCTTACAGCGCCTTTTTGTTTCAGACGCTCATTGATTTTGGCGGCAACTTTTTCAAAGACTCTCGGAACGGACATCATGATGGAAGGACGGACAGTCTTTAAATCGTCGAGGATGCGTGCGACGCCTCGGCTGAAAGTGACTTTATTGCCCATTCCCAGGCCGATGTAATAGGATGTGGTGCGCTCAAATGTGTGAGAAAGAGGCAGGAAGGACAACCAGGTGTCGGATGGATTCGGCGCAATGTTGTACAGCAGCGCAGAAATGTCACTCATGATGTTTTTGTGCGTGAGCATGACGCCTTTGGGTTTGCCTGTTGTTCCCGAGGTGTATACCAAAGCGGCCAAGTCTTCTTCTTCCGGACCGGGCGGGAGAGTTCCGACAGAATCGCCTTCTTTCAGCCACTCGTTCACATTGACGCAGCAAACATCTTTACTGTCAGGCTCGGACGCGTCATCGACGTAGACGACTGTATGGAGCTGGGATAAATCGGCTCCTGCAGCTTGAATAGCATGCCAGCGGGCGCGGTTTACCGTTACCAGGAGCTTCGTGTCCGAATCTTCCAGAATGTAGGCGCAGTTCGCCGGCGTATCGATGATATGCAGCGGGACCGGGACAAGGCCGACGATCAGGGCGCCTTGATCAAAGCAGACGGCATCAATACCGTTGGGCAGGAGCATAGCGACTCTGTCGCCCTTCTTAAGTCCGGAAGCGACAAAAGCATTGGCCCATTCAAGAGAACGAGCGTAGAGCTCTTTAAAAGAAAGTGTTTCCCATTCTTTAGTTTTTGAATTGAATTGACAAACTGCCGGATCATCTCCGCGAATTTCGAGGTGATGCGAAACGAGCTCAGGGATGACATGGAGCTTTCTTATCTCCTCAGCGCGGGTAAATTCATTATCTTGTTCTTGCTGCATGATTTATTTCGAAGAGTTTTCCGTGACGGCAAAATTCAGATTTAAGGCACGGATAATTTTGAGAATGGTTGAAAATTCCGGAGAGCACTGCCCCGAAAGCGTGCGGTAAAGGCTTTCTCTGGAAAGACCCGTTTCGCGGGCAAGGCGGGACATGCCGTAATTCTTGGCAATACGCCCGAGCGCGGCTGCAATTTCTGCAGCGTCGTTCTGAGCGCTCTGTAGCATTCGATTGAGCGTACTGACGAGCTCTTCCGAGTCCTCTTTAAGGGAAGAGGACGGTGTTTTTGTCGATAAATTCATAACTTCGGCAAATGAAAGGAAACTTTGCCGAGTGTAGCCTATGGGCTACAGAAATTCAAAAATTCGGATAGGAATGCTGGAAGGTTAATTAATTCGGCATGATCGGAAGTTTCATCGGCTGCAGGATCATGGAGGTAATTTCCTCTGAGCGGATGACATCCGGAAGCTCTTTATGCGCGTCTCGGAAGTAATCCATAACGACCTTAATGCATTCGGTGTAGTAGCGCTGAGCAATGTTTTCCATGAGATTGTAGGTTTTACCGCTCTCGTCATGGAAATTAGGGTAGTCAAGAAGTGAATAATCAAGCAAATCTTCGACGGTGAGCATTCCCTCGCTGACCGTATAGTACTGAGTCAGAGTAGCGAAGGCTTCGTTCTGCTTGTTGAAAAGGCGAGAGGTAAGTACCAGATCCAAAGAATCGGAAGAAATATCTTCGTCGCTGTCTTCATCGCAGAAAGTTTCAGGCTTAACGCTCTCGATTGTTAAGGAAGCCTGGTTGATCATGCTCCATAAAGCATGACAATCATATTTCTTCAAGCGATAGCTCTGTGCCTTGATACGGAAAGTTGCGTCACCGTCCTCATCGTGTCCGAAATCGGCTGTGAAATTGTTGATCAGATCATCGGCTCTCTGAAGGGCCTCTTCTTCGGAAAAGAATGCGCCGGCGTCTGCCAAAAAAGAAAGATATTTCTGCAGACGGCGAGTGTCATAGCCTTTACGGTCAAGTTTCACTTGTTCAAATGCATACTGGCCGGCAATCATACCCGGCGTAAAAGTTACTCCGTCCTCAACATACTCTCCACTGTTGTTGATGAAGTCGGCAACACGATCGAGCTGTCCGCAACCATAGATTGCCAAACAGATCGAAGGGATCGTACGACTCGGAGAAGTAAAACGCATTTGAAAACTCGAACAAAAAATAATGAAACAGGGACGACCATTTTAACGACTCCGAGACAGAGAGAAGCACAAGACGGGACTCGAAAAAATCTGTATTTACAATTCGTCGTCCGTCATTGAGCTTATGGGCCTGAGCGATTTTTAACTTGATAAGAAAGGAAAAAAAATGCATAAAAATCGGCAAGAAATTACCCACAGTCACCGACGGAATATTAGGGAAAATGCCTATATAAATAATGACAATATTTCAATGTGCTATTAAAATAGTGACAGATAGAAGCGATTTTTTAAAGGGAATAGCTTGGAAAAATTGGGTATTCTTTAAAAGTATTTATTATTTAATATATACAAAGAGATGAAAAATTTTCTTACTAACTGAATTTTCTATATTTTATTTAAAAATTCCTCAAAAAAATAGGTATTCTATTCATACAGTCTTACGAAAGCGTTGCTCCTCAAACATAACGCTGAGCAGTTTGGTTGGTCCCGGACTGTTCAATAGACAACTAAAAGCCGTCGAGAATCCTCGACGGCTTTTCCTTATATAGAAATTTTCTAGAAATTCTTTTTAAGCTGCTGTCATGCCAAATGAGGCCCGAAGGAGGCCAGCTAATGCCTGACATAGGTTTTCAAATAATTTTTGTCCGGGCATTCAGTTGAATCCCTGATAATTGAATTGAAAATATAGGTATAAAGCGGAGGTACTCCACTATAAGTAATTTCCCTTAGTAAAACTTATATTATTTCATGAAGCTAGATAAATTTTAAACTGACACTATTTAATTAGGTTAAAACCGGCTTGTTCTACTAAATATAACGAAATAATATTCTTATTAAGAATAATTTCAAAAAATCGGTCTCGATAGAGGTTTTTGCGCGAATCTAAGACTGATGAGAAAAAGAAGAATAACTTTTTGAATTAATTCCAAAAACACAAAATTTACATTTTTGTTCTTACATACCTATTTTGAGTGATGAATTTTCGGAAGGGCTCAGGGGAAAAAAGATAGTTACAAAATCATCTCAAAAAAACGATTCTCAACCTATTGTGTTTTTTCGGTTTTGCGATTTTTCATGTGTTTCTCGCAGGTCCTTTTATCTACAAGGATTTTGATTTTTTGTTCTTGATTTTGACTATACAAGAGATTTTTGATAACCCCTCATATTTCCGTATATTGTTATCTTTTTCGAGTTCTAACACCATCCGTTGTATGAGATTATCATTTGGAGTAGATTAACTGGTCCGATGGTTCAAACTTCGTTTGAACCATCGGACCACCTTAAAAGTTTCAAATTGGAAAAAAGCAGTACATGACTATTTTTAAATTAATGTATTTGCGAATATGAATTAATTAGAGAAGGAGACTAGGCAGATGAGCCCTACGATGGAGACGCCGATGTACGTCATCAAGCGTGACGGCACGGTAAAAGACTTCGATATTTCAAAAATTGCAGCCGCCCTCGAAAAAGCCGGTAAAGCTACCGGTGAATTCGATGCAGCGACCGCAAACCGCATCACTCATATCGAAGTGATGAACCGTCTGGCTCAGCAGAATGTTGCGACTCCTACTATTGAACAGATTCAGGACGCCGTAGAAAACGCGCTCTTTGATACCGGATTCCGTAAGACTCTGCGTGCTTATATTGTTTATCGCGAACAGCGTGCAAAGGCTCGCGATGCCCGTCGCAGTCTCGTGGATGTCGAAAGCTCCATGAATGAGTATCTGCAGCATCTGGATTGGCGTGTGAATGCCAATGCCAACCAGGGCTATTCTTTGGGCGGTTTGATTCTTAACGTTTCCGGTAAAGTCGTGGCCAACTATTGGCTCAACTATATTTATCCTCCGGAAGTCGGCAACGCCCACAGACAAGCCGATATCCATATCCATGACTTGGATATGCTTTCCGGATACTGCGCAGGATGGTCTCTTAAGACACTTTTGAATGAAGGTCTGAACGGCGTTCCGGGCAAAGTTGAAGCCGGTGCTCCGAAACACTTAACCAGTGCTGTCGGACAGATCGTTAATTTCCTCGGCACCATGCAGAATGAATGGGCCGGTGCTCAGGCTTTCAGCTCTTTTGACACCTACCTCGCCCCTTTCATCCGCATCGACAACCTTGATTACAAGGAAGTCCGTCAGTGCATTCAGGAACTCATTTACAACCTGAATGTCCCGAGCCGCTGGGGTACACAGACTCCGTTTACAAACCTGACGTTTGACTGGGTCTGCCCGCAGGACCTTCGCGATCAGCATCCTTTGATCGGCGGAGAAGAAGTTGATTTCACGTACGGTGAGCTCCAGAAAGAAATGGACATGATCAACCGTGCGTATATTGAGGTCATGCTTGAAGGCGACGCTAAGGGCCGTGTATTTACATTCCCAATCCCAACATACAACATGACGCCGGATTTCAATTGGGACAGCCCCAACGCACATCTGCTTTTCAGCATGACAGCCCGCTATGGTCTGCCGTATTTCCAAAACTTCATCAACTCTGAACTCAAGCCGAACATGATTCGTTCGATGTGCTGCCGTCTGCAGCTTGACTTGAGAGAGCTGCTGAAACGCGGCAACGGACTTTTCGGCTCTGCCGAACAAACCGGTTCCTTAGGCGTTGTGACAATCAACTGCGCTCGTTTGGGTTATGTTTTTGCTCAGGACGAAGAGGGTTTGTTCAATCGTCTGAACTATCTGCTTGACTTGGCCCGCAACAGCCTGGAGATTAAGCGCAAGATCATTCAGCGCCATATGGATCAGGGCCTGTTCCCGTATACAAGACGTTATCTCGGCACGCTGCGTAATCACTTCTCTACGATCGGTGTGAACGGCATCAATGAAATGATCCGCAACTTCACACAGGACAAAGAAGATATTACGACGGAAGCTGGCCACGCCTTTGCCGCCAAAGTGCTTGATTTCATCCGCGACAAGATGGTCATGTTCCAGGAAGAAACAGGACACATGTACAACCTCGAAGCCACACCGGCTGAAGGTACAACTTATCGCTTTGCCAAAGAAGATAAGAAGCGCTTCCCGAAGATCCTTCAGGCCGGTACGCCGGATCATCCTTACTACACCAACAGCTCTCAGCTGCCGGTCTCCTATACGGACGATCCTTTCGAAGCTTTGGAAATGCAGGAAGATCTGCAGAAGAAATACACGGGCGGTACCGTACTGCATCTGTACATGAACGAAGCCATTTCGAGCCCCGAGCTCTGCCGCGACATCGTTCGCCGTGCTCTGACACGTTTCAGACTGCCGTACATCACCATCACACCGACGTTCTCAGTTTGTCCGAAACACGGTTATATTCCTGGCAACCATGAGTTCTGTCCGAAGTGCGACGCAGAATTGATTGCCAAGAAGAAGCTGGAAATGGCTTCCAACGGTTAAGAAACAGTAAAGATTAATTTTTTAGGATTGATTTATTCACACAGGAGACTGCAATGAATGAAAATGTTAAAGACACAAACATCGAACTGAAGGACGAAGAACGCACAAAATGCGAAATCTGGACCCGTGTAATGGGTTATCACCGTCCGATTTCTTCTTTCAATATCGGCAAGCAGGGTGAATTTGCAGAACGTAAATACTTCGACGAAAAGAAGTGCGGCTGTAGCAAGTAATCTTTGATTAAAGAAAATCCTCTCGTTGCTTCGCGCTTCGAGAGGTTTTTTGTTTTGATTTTTTCTTTATGACGGACGTTTTTATTCCTATCGAACCCGAAGTGACGGATAAACCTGCCGAGGAACTCTTGGTAGGAGGCTTAACACGTATGACAACCATCGACTTTCCGGATTACCTGTCTGCCGTGGTTTTCATCAAAGGGTGTCCTTGGAAGTGCGTTTATTGCCAGAACGAAGATCTCCAAAGTCGAGAGATGAACGAGGGGGACGGCTACGTTTCCTGGGCATACATCGACCATTTCCTCGATAGAAGAAAAGGTTTAATTGACGGCGTGGTTTTCAGCGGAGGAGAACCCTGTGTTGATCCCGCGCTTCCCGATGCCGTTAAGAGAGTCAAAGAGAAGGGCTATAAGATCGGACTGCATACCGGAGGAATGTATCCGCGCAGACTGCGGGCGGTTCTTCCCTTTTTAGACTGGGTCGGGCTAGATATCAAGGCTCCTTTGTCTGATGAAGCCGCTTATGAAAAAGTTGTCCGCCGTAAAGGCGCAGCAGCAAAAGTTCGTTCCTCTCTGGAAATGCTGTTAGAAGCAGGTGTTTCATTAGAAACGCGTACAACCGTACATCCCGAATATCACACTGAAGAGCAGATCCTTCAGCTCGCACGAGAGCTTTCTGACGCAGGTGTTGAAACCTATGCGCTGCAGATTTATCGTCAGCCCAGAGGGCTTCCGGAAGAGCATCTTCTTGAACGAGTCGGAAGCGATTACCCGCATGAAGAGACTCTAAAAACGCTCGAATCATTGTTTAAGAAATTTATTTACCGCAGAAGTTAAAGCTTTTCTTTTCAAACTTAATGGGGCCGCCTCAAATAAAAAAGAGGCCGGTCTTCTTAAACTCGGAATAGAGAAGCACTGATCTCAACTTTGGCGGCATCTTTTCTCCGGGACAAATCTCCTTGCTAGACTTTGACCAATCTTTTTCGGAGCTTTTTCATGAAAAACAACGGCAGCTTCAGAAACGCCGGATCTTCCCGCGCCAAGATGTGGAGAAACATCCTCTTGATATTGGGAGCTGTCGCTCTTATCGCCAGCTATTTTGCTGATATTCGCGATCCGCATCCCGGGACCGAAACTCAGGATAATCGGCCGTACGTTGAACAAGCTCATAAAGACGGGTTTCAAACACTGCATGCCCGCGTTACTCGTGTTGCCGACGGGGATACTGTTTATATCAAGGATGACGAAGGAAAAGAAGCTCGCGTTCGACTTCTCGGGATCGATGCGCCGGAAAGCAAACAAGCCTATGGTGTCCAAAGTGCCGAACATTTGAAGCGCAATCTTCGAGATGCTGGGTATCACGTTCAAGTGATTTACCGCGGCAGAGATCAGTACGGCAGAATCATCGGTAAATTGGTTGCTGACGGAAAAGATCTGAATCTCGATCAAGTCAGAACCGGAAATGCCTGGGTCTATAGAAATTATTTGCGTGACCTTCAGCCCGGAGATAAAAATCTATATCTCAACGCAGAGGAAAACGCTCGTGCCAAGCGAATCGGTTTGTGGGCCGATCCGAATCCGCAGAATCCTCGGGATTGGCGAAGAGATCATCCGAGAAATTAGGATTTCAGTACAGAATACTGCCGAGCTGCAGGCAAACTAAAAGGCCGTTTCTTATGAAGATTCGGCCTTTCTTGTCGGCTAGTTCAGCATTTGCTTGTCAGGAAAATCCGGATTTTTTTCGAAACACTGAGGAGCAACCAAAATCGCTACTTTCCCTTCGTCTCCGCGAATGGATTCGGTTAGGAAAGGAATGCTAAGAGGCGACTCTCCGCCGACAGGCTTCGGATCCTGCATGGAAACCAAGATTTCAGGAACACTGGTCAGGAGGGCCTCAGAGCCTTTCTTCAGCCAATATCTCGGAAATTCATTCGTGAAAAAGGATAAGGTCGATTCGGCAAGTTCCAGTTCTTCGACATTAGCCATTTTGCGGCTGCCGATATACTCTAGATTTGCTACCAAATTATCTAATCTGCTCGGGACAATGCAGTGCTTGAGTATATTCATCGCTACCGGCTTGAATCGGTAAACCGGAAACGGATCGTATTTCTCGTCCTCAAAGTCGATATCTTTGCCCTTGAAAGAGCAGAAGTCGTCAGGATTATCTATCGTCATTTTTTTGTCCGGTACTTCTAAAACTACTTAGGTCCATATTATCAAAGAGATTCGACGATTGGTTATTAGGAATAACTGAATTAGACGCGAAAATGAAAAACGCCCCGAAGGGCGTTTTGAGAGGGTTTTAAATCGGATTATCCGATATTGATCGGGCTATGAATGTTCTTTGCAAAAGCGCGAACATTAAAGCTTCGATTCCACATGAAGGCTAAGAAGCCGGCGAAGCAGACTGCTGTTGCGCCGAAGCTGATGATCCAGCTTCCTTTACTGAAGCCTGCAGCGACGTAACCAACGAAACAGCAGCAAGCCACGAACCATGCGTAAGGCAGCTGTGTTGACACGTGCGAAATATGACTGCATCCGCTGCCCGCACTCGAAAGAATCGTTGTATCTGAAATCGGTGAGCAGTGGTCGCCGAAAACAGAGCCGGCCAGCGTGGCAGACAAACAGACGATTGTCAGAGAGGGGTCGACGGCTGCAGCAACCGGCACAGCGATCGGGATCAGGATACCGAAAGTACCCCAGGCAGTACCTGTAGAGAAACTCAGGAATGCGGCAACGAGGAAGATCGCGGCAGGAAGGAAAAGGTCAAGACCGGAACCGCTGGAAACCATACCCTGAACAAATGTCTGGGTAGTAAGCAGGTCGCGGCAAACACCGGAAAGCGTCCAAGCTAAAACCAAAATTACGTTGGCAGGAAGCATGAGCTTCATACCCTCGATGGTACCTTCCATGAAGTTATGGAAAGAAACCACGCGGCGCGGAATGTACATGAGAAATGCAACGCCTAAAGCGCCGAAGGAAGCCCAAACTAGAGCTTTGGAAGCGGAGCAGTTGCCGAGCGCGGCAGCGATGGTGTGGTAGGCAGCATCTTTTCCCCAGTATCCGCCGTCATAAAGAAGGGCCAGAACAGCAAAAACGATCAAGGCAATGAGAGGAAGAAGCATGTCCCAAATCGTGCCTTTATCACTTTGCGCATGTTTGGGTTTCTCGGCGGTGGCTCCGCTGCCTTCATCCTCTACTGACTTAAGGAGAGCGTTTTCTTCTGCTTTTTTCATCGGACCGAAGTCACGATTGGTCCAGGAAAGATACAGAACCAAAAGCAGGCAGAAAATTGCGTAGAAGTTGTAGGGAATCGTCGAGACGAAAGCCTGGAAGTCGCTCTGGAAAGCGCCAGTTGATTTCAAAGAGCTTCCTACGGCGGCAGCCCAGGAAGAAACCGGAGCGATGATACACATCGGAGCTGCAGTCGAGTCGATGATGTATGCCAGCTTCTCGCGGGAGACACGATAAGAGTCGGTGAGCGGTTTCATGACTGTACCGACCGTCAGACAGTTAAAGTAGTCGTCAATAAAGATGAAGAAGCTCAGACCGCAAGTAGCGAGAACCGAAGTTTCGCGGTTTTTGATTTTCCTGCGGGCAATCTCACCGTACTTCTTAGTGCCGCCGGACATGTTCAGAACATAGACAAGCGCACCCAAAAGAGTACAGAAGAGAAGAATCTGGAAGTCTACTTTTTGGCCCATGAGCGAAAAAGTGACATCAAGCATCTTGATTAGCGGATCGGGTACGCCGGAGCCGAAAGTGTATATGGCGGCGCCGGAAAAGATACCGATTAACAGAGAAGAAAAGACTTCTTTGGTAATCAGAGCAAGGACGATAGCAATAATTGGGGGCAGGATTGATAACCAGCCGGCTGCATAAGGTTCCATGGTCGAAGGTTTAATTAAGTTATTAATGGATATAGGCGATTGTAATTGATTGTTTTCGATCAACCCCGCATTTGCGGAAAAATTACCGCACAATCCGAAAATAAACCGTGATTAAGCGATACCAGGAACCTGCTTTTCAGTGATTTCGATTAAGGATATGGAGCGCAAGCATTGTCGCTCAAGAGAATGATTAGAAAGAAAACTTGTTCTCTCGGGTTTTTTAGGCAAGAAAAAAGCCAGACCCTAAAGCCTGGCTTTGGTTTTTCAGTCTCTTGTTAAGTGAGATTGAAGACCGACAATTTACATAACGCGGCTGCGGTATTCGTCGGTTCTTGTGTCGATTTCGATCTTGTCGCCGGTGTTGACGAAAGCCGGAACCTGAACGATGTGGCCGGTAGCCAGTTTGGCAGGTTTCATGACTTTGCCGGAAGTATCACCCTTAACTGCAGGTTCGGTGTAAACAACTTCACGAACCAGGATTGTCGGGAGTTCGATGGAGATAGGACGGCCGTTGTAGAGAACAACTTCAGCCTTCATGCCGTCTTCAAGATACTTGAGGACGTCTTCCATCACTTCAGCTTCAACTTCGTACTGGTTGTATTCGTCGTCCATCCAAACATACAGAGGATCGCCGAAGTAAGAGTAAGAAACTTCCTTCTTGTCGAGGATAATGTCTTCGAAACGGTCATCAGCACGATAAACAGTTTCGGTACCGCCGTTGGAAAGAAGGTTCTTCATTTTGAGTTTGACAGTGGAGGCACCGCGGCCGCCCTTGCTGTATTCAGACTTCAAAATGACCATCGGAGTATTGTTGATCATCACGACGTTGCCGACGCGAAGTTCTTGTGCTGTTTTCATATTAATACTTAAAAATGAAAGGTTAATGTCTGCAGCCGTTGTGAATAACGGCCGATCTAAAATTTTTTAAAGCAAAGATTTTAGCTTTAAAAACAGTGCTTCGTCAAAATTTTGGTACCGTCTATTGCAACTTCTAACGATCTTTCAAGATTGGTCAACGGAGGACCGACGAAAGGAGAACCGGTCCGTCTTCGACCAAAAGTTTTCCTGAAGAAACAACGTTAAATTTTGCTTTTCACGAAGCGAAGCAGATTATCTGCGAGGGAACGCAGAGAAACTAGATGGTCTCTCCAGCGGAGGGCGGCTTCTTTAATGAGAGGCAGCTCCTCACACCATCGATTCCAGTAAGGAGCCAGATCACTCGAAGATTTATTCCAAGATAGATTCATGTCTATCCAGGCTTGATAGCTCGCTCCGTAAAAAGGACGGATTCTCTCGCCGAATGCTTCTAATTTCTTAATGTGCGTCTCTTCTGTTTGAGGATAGATGTTCCAAATGAATGGCTTTCCGGATAACTGAGCTCTGACGAAAGAGTCTTCTCCCCGAATGATTACAGCATCCGAAGCCCATAAAAATTTGTCAAATTCCGATTGAGGAACCATCTCTGAAATTCCTAAATGAATATTTCGAGAAGGATGTTCCTTATAAAGCTTGGACAAAATCTCAGTAGCCGCTCCTTTTGGAAGAAGCAAGTTGATATCTTTGCCGCGCTTCTGAAGTGCTTTATAAAATTTGGCCAGTGGTGCGCTTGGGTAGCAGAAGACAAAAGTTGTAAATACTTCGGGGTCTAGGTTAAAAGCCTCTAAAAATTTATTCCTATCCTTAGAAAAGTGTTTCTGTCTAATAAATAAGTCTTTCTCAATCATCAGGCCCCCGGTCTTCTTTGTGACGCCAGGAAAGAAATAATATTTATTGACGTTTAACGACGGATGAGGAGAGGGCAGGCTATGGCAGCCTTCTACCCAGTCTTCAGCAGATAAATATTCCAAATTGATCCAAATCGGCTGCGGACGTGCAGAGGCGATTTTTTGTTCGAATGCATAGGGAAGACGACAGCCGAATGTTTCTATGACAACTTGTGACGGCTCACTAGTTTCCGCGTCTTTCCAATCGTGAATCTCAATGCCGTCGACTAGGCAGGGCAAATTTTTCGGATCAAGCCCTGAAGTAATTTTCGACAGCGTCTGTGCATCATTAATGTAGAGCTTCACAGGAAAACCGTGCTCGCGGGAAAATATGGAGGCTAATCTCCAGCAGACACCGGCATCACCGAAGTTATCGATGACGTCACAGAAAATATCGATGGTCATACCTTTATAAGTCAATTGATTGGAAAAGATTCTGCAATCTTAATATCAGCCGACCGAAAACAAGAGGAAGGCTAAGCGTCGCAACGATTGGTTACGCCAAATTTTTGCGATGTTAGATACTATTTTGTCCTTTAGACCAAAGTGATACAACTCAGAGCACCAGCATCTGGCTGCTTCCTATAATTTAGGGAATGTTGATTGGCTGTCGACACGTATTTAATCAAATCCGTTTTCAAGTTCAAAAAAACCTACCAAAGGTATATGGAAACTGCTCTTAAAGAAACTGAAGCAAAACTCGTGAATCTGCCGGACAAGAAATTTGATTCGGCCGAGTTTTTAAAGAATCTGCCTCATTTGCCGGGAGTTTATCGATATTTTGATAAAGACGGAAATTTACTCTACGTCGGTAAGGCAAGAGATTTGAAACGCCGCGTCTCCAGTTACTTCCAAAAAACTTTGGCGCCGCGCACCAAATTGATGGTCGACCAGATTGCGAGCGCACAAATCACGGTTGTGAACAGTGAAGCTGAAGCTCTGATTCTTGAATCGAACCTCATTAAGACGCAGGATCCGCGGTTCAATATTCTTTTTCGTGACGATAAGTCCTATCCGTACCTGAAATTAAGTTCCGGAGAGTACCCGAGATTGTCTTATTACCGAGGCGCACTCGATAAGCGAAATTCATATTTTGGTCCATACCCAAATGCGAATGCTGCAAAAGACACCATGTTGTTGCTTCAGAAGGTTTTTCAGCTGAGAACCTGCGAGGCTTCCGTTTTCAATAACCGTTCCCGTCCTTGCCTGCTTTACCAGATCGGCCGCTGCAGCGGCGGATGCTGCAAAAAAGTTTCTCCCGAGGAATACGGGAAATCGGTGGATCTGGCAAAAGAATTTCTTAGGGGAGATTCTCAAAAGGTTCAGGAAGACTTAACCCGCAGAATGAACGAGTACTCGCAGAAACTCGATTTTGAACGGGCCGCAGTAATGAGAGACCACTTGGCTGCGATTTCCAATGTCGTTCATCAGCAGTCTATGGAAGCTACGCCGGATGCTAACGCAGATATCATTGCCGCTGTCGCCTCTCAAGGCGAAGTATGCGTGAACTTAGCGATGGTTCGCGGCGGCCGCCATCTCGGCGACAAGGCATCTTTCCCGTCCTTAGGCCGGAATGCTGAATTGCCGGAGCTTGAGGAAGTCCTTGAGGCCTTTATTACCCATCACTACACGCAGATGGATGTGCCGCCTGTTGTCATTATAAATCTGGAGGAGCGTTCTCCTCGAATTGAAGAGCTTCTCAATACGATTGCCGGCAAGAAAGTAAATGTCATCTATCGGCCTCAGAATATTCGCAGAAAGTGGCTCGAACTCGCAGTAACTAATGCCAAAGTTTCACTTGGGCGCCGGGTTGCAGAGGAAGGCAGTCAAAAGAGAAGAATCGGTGCCCTCGTTCAGGAATTAGGACTCGATATTCCGGAGTCCGAATATGAAGATTTCCGTGTTGAGTGTTTCGATATTAGCCATAGTTCCGGCGAGGCTACTCAAGCTTCCTGTGTTGTATTTGCCGGGAACCGCATGGACAGTTCACAGTACAGAAGGTTCAACATCAAAGATGTCACGGCAGGCGATGACTATGCGGCTATGAAACAAGTCTTGACCCGCAGATACCAGAGAGTTGCAAACGGAGAGGCTGCTCTGCCGAACATTGTTCTCGTAGACGGCGGCCGCGGACAAGTGAAAATGGCCTGCGAAGTTTTTGACGAGTTGGGCTTAGATAAAAACGTCATTGTCGGTGTTGCAAAAGGTGAGGGACGTAAAGTAGGTCTGGAAGAATTGGTGTTTCCGGATCCGAATAAAGAACCTCTCAAACTTGGTCAAGAGTCTCCGGCTCTGATGCTGATTGCCCAAATTCGTGACGAAGCACACCGATTTGCTATTACAGGTATGAGAGCAAAGCGGGCTAAGGCAAGAAATTATTCTAGAATTGAGGATCTTGAGGGAGTCGGACCGAAGAGAAGACAAAAACTTCTTGAGCGGTTCGGCAGCTTGAAGGTGTTGTCCAATGCATCCGTGGAGGACATCGCGAGTGTAGACGGTATCTCTCAAACTTTAGCCAGACAAATTTACGCACAGTTGCATGGACAAATCAGTTAAAAAAGTACGAATCAATATTCCGATGGTCCTTACTTGGACCCGCATTGCATTGATTCCTTTAATCGTCGGTGTTTTTATGATTCCGACCTCAATCCTTAGTATGCATTCACAGAACTTACTCGGATGTATCTTCTTTATTGTGGCGGCCGTTACGGACGCTCTAGACGGATTTATCGCCAGACGTTATGGAATGGGTACAACATTGGGGGCGTTCTTGGACCCTGTAGCTGACAAGCTCATGGTTAGCGCAGCGTTAATCGTCCTTCTTGCTTTCGGACGTGTAGATATGCTGGTTGCCCTGGTGATTATCGGAAGAGAAATTACCGTTTCGGCCCTGCGTGAGTGGATGGCCAGAGTAGGAGAGTCCGGGAAAGTGAAAGTCAACTGGTTCGGAAAGATCAAGGCAATTGCGCAGATGGTTTCTATTCCGATGCTTCTTTACTTTGATCCGATCGGGGCTTGGAATGTCTACCTGACAGGAACGATTTTGATTTATATCGCAGCAATCCTGACAATTTATTCCATGTTCGTTTATTTGAAAGCGGCAGCTCCGTTCTTTTCAAGCGAACCGAAACAAAAATAACATTCATTGAGAAATACCTAAGAGCCGAAGTCGAATAAGACTCCGGCTTTTATTTTAAGGGGAAAGGTTGCATACGAAATTTTACATTTAATGCAACATTATGAATTTAAAAGATAATGTTAACAAATTCTAGAAAAATGTAGTTATACAGCGTTGACAAGAATAATTTATGTCTGGATAATTCGTCCTCATTCGAAACGACGAGTTTCGGATTATGAAATAAGATTTTACAGTTTGAAACGAACTGTCGAGTTGACAAGAAGTTTGAAGTCTGTAAAATGCTCAACCTTCGCTTACGAAACAGAGCGGCGGCGAAAGCCGAAGCGATCTTTAAAAATTTATCGACGACCGATAAGAGCGGGCACTAAGAAGTCTGCAGTGAAAACTGCAAATTTAAATTGCTCGATCTTATTGGAGATGAAGGAGTAGAAAATACTCCGTCAAACACCAAGCAAGAGTAATTCGAGCGACAACAGAGATTAAACAATAGAGTTTGATCCTGGCTCAGATTGAACGCTGGCGGAACGCTTTACACATGCAAGTCGAACGGTAACGTGGGGAGGAGCTTGCTCCACCCTGACGACGAGTGGCGAACGGGTGAGTAATACATCGGAACGTGTCCGCTCGTGGGGGACAACCAGCCGAAAGGTTGGCTAATACCGCATGAGTTCTACGGAAGAAAGAGGGGGACCCGCAAGGGCCTCTCGCGAGCGGAGCGGCCGATGACTGATTAGCCTGTTGGTGAGGTAACGGCTCACCAAAGCAACGATCAGTAGCTGGTCTGAGAGGACGACCAGCCACACTGGGACTGAGACACGGCCCAGACTCCTACGGGAGGCAGCAGTGGGGAATTTTGGACAATGGGCGCAAGCCTGATCCAGCTATTCCGCGTGTGGGATGAAGGCCCTCGGGTTGTAAACCACTTTTGTAGAGAACGAAAAGACATCTTCGAATAAAGGATGTTGCTGACGGTACTCTAAGAATAAGCACCGGCTAACTACGTGCCAGCAGCCGCGGTAATACGTAGGGTGCGAGCGTTAATCGGAATTACTGGGCGTAAAGGGTGCGCAGGCGGTTGAGTAAGACAGATGTGAAATCCCCGAGCTTAACTCGGGAATGGCATATGTGACTGCTCGACTAGAGTGTGTCAGAGGGAGGTGGAATTCCACGTGTAGCAGTGAAATGCGTAGATATGTGGAAGAACACCGATGGCGAAGGCAGCCTCCTGGGACATAACTGACGCTCAGGCACGAAAGCGTGGGGAGCAAACAGGATTAGATACCCTGGTAGTCCACGCCCTAAACGATGTTAACTAGTTGTTGGGATGTAACAATCTCAGTAACGCAGCCAACGCGAGAAGTTAACCGCCTGGGAAGTACGGTCGCAAGACTAAAACTCAAAGGAATTGACGGGGACCCGCACAAGCGGTGGATGATGTGGATTAATTCGATGCAACGCGAAAAACCTTACCTACCCTTGACATGTCAGGAAGCTCTTGTAATGAGAGCGTGCCCGCAAGGGAGCCTGAACACAGGTGCTGCATGGCTGTCGTCAGCTCGTGTCGTGAGATGTTGGGTTAAGTCCCGCAACGAGCGCAACCCTTGTCACTAGTTGCTACGAAAGGGCACTCTAGTGAGACTGCCGGTGACAAACCGGAGGAAGGTGGGGATGACGTCAAGTCCTCATGGCCCTTATGGGTAGGGCTTCACACGTCATACAATGGTCGGAACAGAGGGCAGCGAAGCCGTGAGGCGGAGCCAATCCCAGAAAACCGATCGTAGTCCGGATTGCAGTCTGCAACTCGACTGCATGAAGTCGGAATCGCTAGTAATCGCGGATCAGCATGCCGCGGTGAATACGTTCCCGGGTCTTGTACACACCGCCCGTCAAACAATGGGAGTGGTGTTTACCAGAAGTCGTTAGCCTAACCGCAAGGAGGGCGGCGACCACGGTGAGCACCGTGACTAATGTTAAGTCGTAACAAGGTAGCCGTACCGGAAGGTGCGGCTGGATCACCTCCTTTCAAGTAAAGCAGTATGAGCTCAGAAGTTCTGAGTGTCCGCTCTTATCGGAAGTCGATAGAAATTTAAGGACGCAAATAGTTCTTTAACAATTCGGAATAATCAATCTAACGTTTAAGCTGATTTGATGAGAGTCAGCGAGAACGGGTAGTGATAAGAAATCTTTACAAAGAGAGAAACTTTGAGATTTCTCAAGCAAAGACATACAAGCATATGGCATGAGAACGAGAGTTACTTGTGACCCGGCCGGGCAATAGGCGGCAGGGTTATAGGATCAAGTGACTAAGTGCATGTGGCGGATGCCTTGGCGATCACAGGCGAAGAAAGACGCGGCAGCCTGCGAAAAGCTGCGGGGAGCTGGCAAACGAGCTTTGATCCGCAGATATCTGAATGGGGGAACCCACACCGCAAGGTGTATCCGTGACTGAATACATAGGTTACGGAGGCGAACGAGGAGAACTGAAACATCTAAGTATCCTCAGGAAAAGAAATCAACCGAGATTCCGGCAGTAGCGGCGAGCGAACCCGGAGGAGCCTAGCTTTTGATAGTACGAACTTTAGCCGAAAGGTCCTGGAAAGGCCTGCTATAGTGGGTGATAGCCCCGTAGGCGAAAGAGTTCGTATGGTACTAAGGAAGCGAGAAGTAGAGCGGGACACGTGGAATCCTGTTCGAAGATGGGGGGACCATCCTCCAAGGCTAAATACTCGTGATCGACCGATAGTGAACCAGTACCGTGAGGGAAAGGCGAAAAGAACCCCGGGAGGGGAGTGAAATAGAACCTGAAACCGCATGCATACAAACAGTAGGAGCCTCGTCAGAGGTGACTGCGTACCTTTTGCATAATGGGTCAGCGACTTACATTCTGTGGCGAGCTTAACCGAATAGGGGAGGCGCAGCGAAAGCGAGTTCGAAATGAGCGTCCAGTCGCAGGGTGTAGACCCGAAACCAGATGAGCTATCCATGGCCAGGTTGAAGGTGTGGTAACACACACTGGAGGACCGAACCGACTAGTGTTGCAAAATTAGCGGATGAGCTGTGGATAGGGGTGAAAGGCCAAACAAATCTGGAGATAGCTGGTTCTCCCCGAAAACTATTGAGGTAGTGCCTCGTGTGTCGCTCCAGGGGGTAGAGCACTGTTTTGGCTAGGGGGACATGGAGTCTTACCAAACCAAGGCAAACTCCGAATACCTGGAAGCGTGAGCACGGGAGACAGAGCACCGGGTGCTAACGTCCGGACTCAAAAGGGAAACAACCCAGACCGCCGGCTAAGGTCCCCAATAACAGCTAAGTGGAAAACGAAGTGGAAAGGCCGTGACAACCAGGAAGTTGGCTTAGAAGCAGCCATCCTTCAAAGAAAGCGTAATAGCTCACTGGTCGAGTCCTTCTGCGCGGAAGATGTAACGGGGCTAAGCTGTTAACCGAAGCCGCGGATGCACTGATTATTCAGTGCGTGGTAGGGGAGCGTTCTGTAAGTCTGCGAAGGCGGTTCGAGAGGACTGCTGGAGATATCAGAAGTGCGAATGCTGACATGAGTAACGTTAAAGCAGGTGAAAAGCCTGCTCGCCGTAAGCCCAAGGATTCCTGCTCTACGTTCATCGGAGCAGGGTGAGTCGGCTCCTAAGGTCAGGCCGAAAGGCGTAGCCGATGGGAATCAGGTTAATATTCCTGAACCTGCGTCAGATGCGATGGGGGGACGGAGCATGAAAGATCATCCGGGTGTTGGATGTCCCGGTTGTTGAGCGTAGGAGGTCTGCAGGCAAATCCGCAGACGCATCTCCAAGGCAAAGACACGTGCCGCCACGGCGGCGAAGTGATCGGAAGTGCTTCCAAGAAAAGCCTCTAAGCACCAGTCTGGCGCGGACCGTACCGCAAACCGACACTGGTGGGCGAGCTGAATATGCTCAGGCGCTTGAGAGAACTCGGGAGAAGGAACTCGGCAAATTGACACCGTAACTTCGGAAGAAGGTGTGCCGTAGTACCGTGAGAGGAGAGACACCTTGAGCGGGAATCGGTCTCAGAGAATAGGTGGCTGCGACTGTTTATTAAAAACACAGCACTCTGCAAAGTCGAAAGACGACGTATAGGGTGTGATGCCTGCCCGGTGCTGGAAGATTAATTGATGGGGTGAGAGCCCTTGATCGAAGTCCCAGTAAACGGCGGCCGTAACTATAACGGTCCTAAGGTAGCGAAATTCCTTGTCGGGTAAGTTCCGACCTGCACGAATGGCATAACGATGGCCACACTGTCTCCTCCCGAGACTCAGTGAAGTTGAAATGTTTGTGATGATGCAATCTACCCGCGGCTAGACGGAAAGACCCCATGAACCTTTACTGCAGCTTTGCATTGAACTGTGAACCGATTTGTGTAGGATAGGTGGGAGGCAGAGAAGAGGCCACGCCAGTGGTCTTGGAGCCGACCTTGAAATACCACCCTGATTTGTTTGCGGTTCTAACCACGGACAGTGATCCTGTCTTGGGACCGTGCATGGTAGGCAGTTTGACTGGGGCGGTCTCCTCCTAAAGGGTAACGGAGGAGTACGAAGGTACGCTAGGTACGGTCGGAAATCGTGCTGATAGTGCAATGGCAAAAGCGTGCTTGACTGCGAGAGCAACAACTCGAGCAGATGCGAAAGCAGGTCATAGTGATCCGGTGGCTCTGAATGGAAGGGCCATCGCTCAACGGATAAAAGGTACTCTGGGGATAACAGGCTGATACCGCCCAAGAGTTCATATCGACGGCGGTGTTTGGCACCTCGATGTCGGCTCATCTCATCCTGGGGCTGTAGTCGGTCCCAAGGGTATGGCTGTTCGCCATTTAAAGAGGTACGTGAGCTGGGTTTAAAACGTCGTGAGACAGTTTGGTCCCTATCTGCCGTGGGCGTTGGAAGATTGACGGGGGCTGCTCCTAGTACGAGAGGACCGGAGTGGACGCACCTCTGGTGTACCGGTTGTCACGCCAGTGGCATTGCCGGGTAGCTAAGTGCGGAAGAGATAACCGCTGAAAGCATCTAAGCGGGAAACTTGCCTGAAGATGAGTCTTCCCGGAGGTAAAACCTCCCTCAAGAGTCGTCCGAGACCAGGACGTCGATAGGTCAGGTGTGTAAGCGCTGTGAGGCGTTGAGCTAACTGATACTAATTGCTCGTGAGGCTTGATCCTATAACCGTGTTGCTTGTGACCGGTGTGCGTTGTAGGTCGCTGCAAAGAGAGAGATCAAAGAGACTCGAAGTAAAGAGAGTCACTCAAATAGAAAAGATTATTCCGAATTGACCAGTTTTAAGCCCGGAGGCCATAGCAGGGTGGAACCACTCCTTCCCATCCCGAACAGGACAGTGAAACGCCTCCACGCCGATGATAGTGAGTTGTATTTCTTGCGAAAGTAGGTAGTCTCCGGGCTCTCCATAAAAGACAAACTTCTTGGACCTAACCGTTCAAGAGGTTTTGTTTTATCTGCTTATTTCTTCTGTGTGAACATGTTCACAGTTGAAATTGATGAGAATTAAAACAAATGGAGAATTGGCTTCTTGAAAACTTATTCAAATTTCCAGTCATAACTAGAATCCCCAGGAAACTAATCAGTCTCATTTTGAGATAGATTAGGGTTAATACTATGTTATGGGTTATTATTCTTATCAAGGAGGGAGAGATATGAAAAAAGTTTTGAGAAAAATGATTGAAATCTGCGCTTGCAGAATGGTTCGTAATCGTTTGATGGCAGAGGCCATGAAAAAGTCGAGATAGTCCTATGAACACCGAGAGATAGGGACGGGTTGACCGTCCTTTTTTCTTTGGTTGTTTTTGTCTTCTATCTGATTTCTGGGTAAGAGGCTTCTCAGGAAATACTGTTCTGCTATAAAATTCAGCATCCTTATCCAAATACTATAAGCACAAAATGCTTTCCTCATTCCTGAGTACCTTTCTTTATGTTTTTACGTCTTTAGTGACGGTGGTTAATCCTATCGGGGCGGCGATGTTTTTCCTGACGATAACCTCGGGAGCAACCCGCGCTCAGCGCATGACCTTATCCAATAAAGTATGTATTTACTTTCTGATCATGGCGCTGGTGACCCTATGCGCCGGCTCTTTTGTTCTGAGCTTTTTTGGGATTTCTCTCGGAGTTCTTCGAGTCGCTGGCGGCCTGATTCTTTTTTCTGCCGGATGGTTGGCTTTGAATAATACTTCTTCTTCTAGTGAAGGGGAGGAAGAGGTTGAGTCAACTGCCGGAGCTCATAAGCCGAGAACTGATCAGGATTGGATGAAGCTTGCTTTTTATCCGTTTACGATGCCGCTCACTTTAGGACCGGGCGCCATTGCCGTGACAACAGCTATCGGTACATCAATGAATTTCACCATTCCTAATGTGATCGGAGCCTTTGCTGCAGCTTTGGCGAATGCTCTGATTGTTTGGTTATGCTTCCGTTACGCTGATCGTATTACCGAGATATTGGGACCAAGTGGCTCGGATGCAATCGGACGCATTTTCTCGTTTATTTTGGTGTGTTTAGGTGTGCAGATTTTTTGGACGGGTTTCTCAGAATTGTGGCTGACTCTAGTATCGTCCGTGCCAAAATAAACAGAACATAGATACAAATGAGGCCGCGCTCTGCGGCCTTGCTGTTAACGGTTACTTGTGTTTTTCTTTTTGCTGCTTTTCAGAAAGAAACGAGAATAGAAACTGACAAAGGCGATAATTAAAACGCCAATAATGATCAGTTCGTTACTGTAAGCGGCGAATTCTTCTCTTAAATAGTCCAACATAAATTCTTCCATCCTAATTACGGAGGCGTTGTTCCTCAATTCGTCTTGGAAACTTGTAGCTTTCCGATCAAGACGTCGAATTCGGCTTAAAAGGAGTCTAAGTTTTAAAAACGTACAAATGCATTGTAGGGACTGAGGGTAGTTAAGACAATAGTTTCTTATAGGGATTTTTACTGTACTTATTGATTTTTAAGTATAAATCTAATGATTGATACCTATTTTTGAACAATCCTATACCGCATTGTTGCGGTAATTTTGTGGTCTTTTTCACATAATTAATTGTGACTACCGAACAAAATAGTCTCGTTCCAAGAAATCCTAAAACAAAAAGCTCGACAACCGCTGTTGCGGAAGCCGAGCTTAGATGAATTAAATCAAAAGATTATTTCTTCTCTTCTTTTTTGTCTTTCGGATCAAGTTTTACGGCCAGGAATGTTCTGCTTCCGTCACGAGCAACTTGAAGAGCTAGTGTCTTGTCAGCAGCATTCACAGCATCTTTGAACTGTTCGAAGGAGCGAATCTTCTTGCCGCCTACGGATAAGAGGACATCACCTTCTTTGATTCCGGCCTCGGAAGCAGGACCATGAGATTCGACGACAACGAGACCGTCACCGTATTTTTTCTTCTCTTCGTCATTCAAACCGCGGACGGTTACGCCTAAACGACCGCGAGCTTCTTCAGCGGCTTTGCCTTTAGCAACTGAAGTATCGGCAGCTGCGTCAAGTTTGACCTTTACTTCAGCTTCTTTGCCTTCACGAAGAACTTTTACGTTGTGCTCGGTATCCGGGCGAGCAGAAGCGACTGCACGAGAGAGGTCTGCAGCATTATCAATGCCCTTTCCGTCGAAGAGGATGACGATATCTCCTTCCTGCAGGCCGGCTTTCTCAGCTGCGGAGCCTTTTTGGATCTGAGCGATCAAAGCGCCTTTGTTTTTCTCAAGGCCGAAAGATTTTGCCAACTCCGGACTCATTGTTTGGATCATTACACCCAAACGGCCGCGGTTTACTTTACCGTGTTTGACGAGTTCGTCTTTAATCTGAAGCGCCAGATCAATAGGAACAGCGAAGGACAAGCCCATAAAGCCGCCGGAAGTAGAGAAGATCTGAGAGTTAATGCCGATGACTTCTCCCTTCATATTGAAAAGAGGACCGCCGGAGTTGCCCGGGTTGACGGCGGCGTCAGTCTGAATGAACGGGACAAACTGATCGCTTGGGAGGTTACGGCTCTTAGCAGAGACGATACCGCTCGTGACTGTGTTCTCTAAACCAAAGGGAGCGCCGATAGCAGCAACCCACTCGCCTACTTTGACATCTTTAGAGTTGCCGAGCTTAACGCACGGAAGGTCTTTCCCATCGATCTTAATGACAGCAACGTCTGTTTTGGCATCACTGCCGATAACTTTGGCATTGAACTCACGATCATCAGTCAGATGGATCTTGATTTCATCAGCGCCGTCAACAACGTGATGGTTAGTAAGAATCAGACCGTCCGGACTAATAATGAAGCCGGAGCCTTGGCCTTTGCGTTCTGGCATACGATCTTCAAAACCATCCGGTCCGGGGAAGGGGAACGGGAATCCGAAACGACGGAGCTCATCGAGCTTGTCTTTGGGCATTCCTTTGAAAGGGTTTGCGTTTTTACGCACAGCGGCTTTTTGAGTAACCTGAATACTTACGACTGCTTTACCGTTGTCCTCCACAAGCTTGGTGAAGTCAGGCAGCTGCGCCTGCTGAGCGTGAGCGGAGGTTATCGGAGCAATCGGAGATGTCTGGACTAAAGAGCCGGCGACAAAAGCGAAAGTGACGGCAGCGGCTGCGGCCGTTTTTTTCATTGAAATACGAAGCATCAAATAAATCCTTGGTAGATAAAGTTCAGCTTGGTTTAGATCTTTAACTATTTGAATTAAGGGCTACTTAATGAAATCGGATGAACAAAATTAAGAGTAAATGAACGTAAATTCAGATGACGAGATGTTACGTTTTCGAACAAATCAAACAAAAGAAATCGGATCGTTTCGGCAAGAGAAAAAGGTCAACAGATTAATGCAGCTCAGAACGATTGTTAAAAATAAAAAGAATCGGATGATTGAGATCGTTAAGAAAAAGGCTGAGGAATAGGCTCTGCTAAAGGCTGTAGGCGTAAGATGAAAGAAAATTAATTAATAAGACCTCACCCATGGAACAAACTTTATTTACTCAATTTTTACTTCAATTTGGAAAAAGTTCGCCGCTTTTTCTGCTCATTTTCTTGGGGTTCGCATTATCGCGCTGGTTTGGATTTAATAAAACCGCCAGCACAGTTCTTTCAAGGTTTGCTTTTAATATTGCTCTTCCGGCGATGTTGTTCCGTCTTCTGTCTAACCTTGCGTTAACAGAAAGCCATGCAGATCTAAGGCTGTTGATCGCATTTTTCGGAGCCTGCTTCATTCTGTTTTTTATCGGACGATTTGTTTCCGGATATCTTTTGAAAATGAAGCCGGTAGAAACTGCAATTTTCGGTACCGGATGTGTCTTCTCCAATAACGGACTTCTTGGTCTCCCTCTAGCCATTGCGATGCTTGGAGAAAAAGTCGCTCCTTCGGTATCTGCGGTATTGTCTTTAAACGCCTTGGTGTTGTGGACCTTGGTTTCAATTGCCGTTGAATTCTCTCTTCAGTCGGGACATCTTACGATCCGCTCTTTTTTGAAAACTTTAGCGTCAGTTTTCAAAAATCCCTTGATTATTGCCATTTTTTGCGGGGTTGCCTGGAGCTTTACGGGATTAAGCATCCCCTATGTGATTGACGAGCCTGTCCGTCTAATAGGCAACTCAGCAACTGCACTGAGCCTGATTGTGGTGGGGATGGGGTTGTCCGAATACGGAATAGGCCAAGGGTTAGGAAAGAGCGTTGTATTGAGCTCCATTAAATTATTCATTCATCCTGCGCTCATCTTCTCTTTAGCATTGTTAATCGGATTACAGGACGGACGCACCAGAAATTGAGCAACGAACCACGATATAGGTCTCCTTTTATCGGAGACCTAACCCGTGGCACCTTTTAGATTCTGATGCAGTCGTTCATGGCGGCCAGCATGTCCTCTATCTTTCTGAGTCGTGCCCTGATAATCGGTTTTGAGGGCGCTGCTTTTCCTGTTGCCTCCTCCAAGCGAGTTTGGATCTTTGTTGTGAAATTAAGAGCGATTTTGTTGAGCAGAGTTCTGCCAGCTAAGTATTGGGCGTTGGTACATTGCAAACGGTCTTGATTAAAGGCCATATCCAAAGCCCAATGGCCCTTGTTTTCAATTGTCCAATGCTGGCGAACAGCGCGATGCAGGACCTGTTCTACATTCGGAGCTTCATACCTCAAAGAGGAGATGTAATAGCGCACTTGCGGCTCAAGAACCTCACTTGTACTCTTCCTGACGGTGTCGGTGACGGTCTCCACGATGGAGCCTTCTTCGAGACCGACCCACTTATCCCGAATTTCTTTGGGCAGCAAACTGCCCGGAAGTACGCGAGTTTTTCTCTTTGTAATTTTTCCGCTTTGGTCTGTCACGGAGGGACGTGCTGTTTTATAGTCGTGCGTTCCTAACTCAAAGAAACCGCGTACTTGCTCATAAGTTAGGTCCTGATTAGCTTTGAGAGCAAGACAGTAGTCTGCTTTTTCGGCAATGATCTTTGCCGCAAACTCGGTTTGTGTATTCAGGGCATCTGCCGTAACGATCGCGCCTTGGATATCCAGAGTACTGATCAACTTTGTGGCATGAGTGATTTCATTATTTTTTTCGCCGA
>CDZC01023760.1_pt1 | contig 92011 bp, 97 predicted proteins | sample 557371 | NCBI WGS metagenome assembly CDZC01 (sample SAMEA3182085, study PRJEB8094) | gut metagenome | biome: human; feature: gut; material: Stool; isolation source: human stools | place: Canada | collected 2013-01-21
TTACGCTTTTACCATATCGTCAGCGTGCAAAATGTAATTGGTGAAGCCCCTTGTACCGATTTTATAGCCCTCTGCGGTGATACGGGGATTGATGAGCTTCACACGTTCCTCAAAGTCAAAATGCTTCTCTCCGGCTTCGGCAGGAAGGATAACCACAATATCATCCGCCCTCTGTATGTCTGAATAAAGGTTGAAGCTGCGAGAGAGTACCGCAATGCGTCCGTTGATTTTCCGCTGCTCTGTTTTGTCTTCTCCGGCAAACTCCAAGTTGCCGAATGTCTTCTCCATGTTGGGGATAACGAATTTTAATTCCATATAGATTTACCTGTCCTTTCTGAATGTTGTATTTGATAATGGCTTTCGGGATTCAGTCTGGGAGCGGAGGGGAACGCTCCGGTAGCGGTGATTTCTTCATAGTATCACGACCTTTCTGGTTTTGAGGTAAAAAAATAGACGCTCATTGCTGAACGTCTATCAGGGGAGATATTGAGACTTTGTAGGTTTACTATATCAATCCGACTGTACTTCGGTTGCATTTTTATTGCATTTTTTATTTTTTTCCATATAGATTTTAGTGGTTTATAGTTTCTGAATATGCCTTAAAATCAATGATTTTCACTTATATAGCATACTGTCTGTCTGGAGTGGGAATAAGTTGAAATGTCCAAAGAATTCAGTGTTTATGTAGGTTTTTGGTGTTGCAAGAGGTCTTTTGATAACAAATTGATAACAGTTGCATAAGAGCCATTATTCTTGTAATCCAGTGTTTTTAGGGTTAGAAAATGCTTGACAGGCGGCTGTGTAGCAAGGCTTTCAGAGCCATACTCGAAAATATTGCATATTTCCTTGTTGTGGTGTATCCGCCAAATGAATGTATGCAAATATATGTTTATGAATGCAAGCACTCAACACATATATTCTCAACATTTGTTTGGCTCTGGACGAATCCATATTATAAACTAAGCCCTTAGCTGTGGTATGTAACTCATAGCTAAGGGCTTTTGTCGTCTTTATTTATCTGGTTTGAGTTGGTCTCGGAACATTTCGACTAAAGCGTCACTAAGTTCTTGTGACAGCACTTTCGCCCAACGCTGTGTGGCATCGAACTTCGGATAGTGGTAACGCCAGTTATCGTATTCTTCCTTGCTGATTTCTTCGGAAGATAACTTGTCCGCCTGTTCTTTCCAATCGTATAGCATTTTCAGTAGTTCATGAGCGTTTTCCCCTTTGTCCTTGTTGACCTTCAGACAGACCGTAAAGGTAGATAATGACCGACTTAGGGAAGAAATCAAGGGCTATAAGCTACTGCGAAGATGTTCAGCAACAAACAAATTGACAGCCTATTGGAACAGGTAAGACAGTCTAAACAGCGTGGTACACGCTTTAGTGGTAAAGATTATGAAAGGTAGGAACAGACAATGAAGAAAACAATTATTGAAGAAATGGGTGGCACTTATGTAAGACAAGGGGATTATCTTATTCCCTGTCTTACCCTGCCCGCGGAAAAAGAAACAAAACCTATCGGTGTATGGGGACAGCGACACAAAGGCTATCTGAAAGAGCATAACAGAGTAACGGAGATTGTAAAGAGTGAAATAATAAGCATATAGTTTTTGATATAAATAGGATGCTTTATGTAGCCTGTTTATTTTATAAACCTCAATTGTAAATCAAAACGCAACCTATTCGATTTAAAATCTAGTGAATAGTTACACATACAACATATATACCAGAAGGTTGCATTCTGGCTTACAAAGAAGATTGGTAGTGCTTGATTGACCGAAGGCATTACCAGTCTTTTCCGTTTCCCTAAAGTAATTGATTCCTATATCCTAAAAGAGTTGGCGGCAGAACGGAGGAAATTTGGATGTCTTAATTTTTTACTTACGAAGACAGGCTCAGCCTGCAAAAATATTTGAAAGATTCCCTGTCATTTAAGGAGATTGCACGCCGCATGGATAAAAATCCAACTACTATCTCCAGGGAAGTGCGTAAATACAGTTCACCCGTTGCCACTGGGTATCCCGGATTTCCGTTCAATGCCTACAAAAGCAGATACGCCTGCAGGAAGAAAAAGATCTGTGGAAAAGAATGCACCCGTAAATCAGCTGCCTACTGCAAGCTCTGTCCGTCCTGTAATGCGAACTGTACCGATTTCCTGGAAGAAATCTGTATGGCAAGATTTCGGATTCCTTATACCTGCAACAGCTGTCAAAGCATTGGCAAGTGTACACTTCTGAAAACTATTTATGAAGCAGAGCATGCTCACATCCGGGCGCATGAAAACATTTCCGCCTCAAGAAGTGGTCTTTGTGTTTCCGAGGAGGAAATCAGCAGGCTTAACAAAATCATTACACCTCTTGTGGAACAGGGGCAATCCGTCAATCAGATCTATATCAATCATCAAGATGAATTGATGTGCAGCGAAAAGACGATCTATAACTACATAGATGCCTGTCTGTTTGATGTCAGAAACATTGATCTGCCAAGGAAAGTGAAATTCCGGGAACGATACAAAAAGCCGGAATTCAAAGTTGACAAAGGCTGCCGTATTGACCGCAATTACAAAAATTTCTGTGAGTTTCTTGAAAAGACTCCTGATACGAACATTGTGCAAATGGACTCTGTTATCGGAGAGAAAGGAGGCAAGTGCCTTCTTACTATACACTTTGTGGAATGTAGCTTTATGCTTGCTTTTCTGCGAGATGCGAATACTTCAAAATCAGTAACCGATATCTTTCATCTTCTGCACCAAACACTTGGGGATGACCTGTTTAAGAAACTGTTTCCCGTAATTCTGACCGATAACGGAAGTGAATTCTCAAATCCCAAGGCCATTGAGTATGGGACAGAGCCATTTACGGGCTTAAGAACCCGTCTGTTTTATTGTGATGCAGGCAATCCATATCAGAGGGGAGCGATCGAGGTAAATCATGAACTGATACGCCGGATTCTGCCGAAAGGGACAAGCATGCAAAACATAACACAGGATGACGTCAGTTTAATGATGAATCACATCAATTCATACAAAAGAAAAAAGCTGAGCAATCGTAGTCCCTACGAAACCTTCAGCTTTTATCATGGAGAGGAGGTTTTAGAGAAACTAGGATGTGCTCCGGTAGCCCCCGGAGACATCATGCTAAAACCAGGACTTCTCAACAAATAATAAAATTGCATGCCGCCAACGTCTAATCTGTCTAAGGAATTAGGGGTGGATTCTCCGATTACAAAAAATCGAGAGGGAGTCGACCTCCCTTTGGCATACACATATTTATTATCATACGATAATAAAAGCAAAAAAGCAAACTGCATTTCGGTTACAAAAATGGCTTTTGACTTACAAAACATGCTTTTCGAATACAAAAGTGGCTTTTCGATTACAAAGATTCAATTGTCAATTACAAAGATGGCCTCTCAATTTACAAAGTGGCCTCTCGGCCTACAAGTGACCCTTGTACGTTACCGTACTTTACAATCTTCTTAAATTTTATTATATATCAATATTAATTTATCGAATATCAATAAAAAGATATTGATATATAATATAAATGGTGTTATATTCCAAGTAAGGAATCTCAAGTAAGAAATTCCAGGTGAGGCTTTTACCAGGGTAACCCGCAAGCCCCACAAGCCCTTTTGCAGGGCACATAAGCAATACAGAAAGGTGGATTTAGTATGAATATGCGTTTGGTAAGGTTTACAAAAGGGCTTCTGGACATCATGTTTTATGTGGGGATGGCTATAACAGCGGCAATTCCGCTTATTTTCCATTATGTAGGTATGTATATAGAGAAATTCAGGACCTACTACGTGGTTCAGTGTGCGCTTTACATGGCGTCCGGGGTGCTGGCTCTTTTGCTGGTGCTGGAGTTGCGGCGGATGTTTGCAACTGTGCTGGCAGATGACGCATTTGTGATGGAAAATGCGGCATCCTTAAAACGAATGGGGAAATGCAGCTTTCTCATAGCCGTTCTGTCTGTTCTCCGCCTTTTTGTGGCGTTTACTCCGGCCACAGCAGTGATTATTATTGTGTTTTCAATCGCAGGCCTTTTCTGTTTTGTGCTTTGTCTGGTATTTGAACAGGCGATCCGCTACAAGCAGGAAAATGACCTGACCATATAGACAGGGAGGAATGACATGGGAATTGTAATCAATCTGGATGTGATGATGGCCAGGAGAAAAAAGGGCCTGAAGGAATTGTCTGCGGAAGTGGATATTACCATGGCAAATCTGTCCATCCTGAAAAATAATAAAGCAAAGGCAATCCGGTTTTCCACCCTGGAGGCGATCTGTAAAGCTTTGGACTGCCAGCCGGGAGATATATTAAGTTATGAACAAGAGGAAGGAGAGGATGAGAATGGACGATAAGATGTATTTGACCGCAACAGCCCAGGGGGAAGTAAAGGTCACAGGGGGACGGGCAGAGGAGAAATTAGGCGCACGTCTGCAGCGGATTGGAAAGGAGTTTGGTTTTTTCGGCGTTCTCAGCATTTTTTATGGTGTAAGCGCCAGCTTCTGCCTGTTTCGGAATCCTCTGGGGATTACAGTCCCTTTGTTTGTGGCGGTGACCTATGGGGCTGCATTTCTGATATTCAGAAAAATGGGGGTGCCCATCAAGAAGGATTCTTATTTGCTGGCAGCCGTATCCCTTTTGATTGGGCTTTCCGCCTGTTTTACGGGTAATATGGCAGTTGGTTATTATATGAACCGTCTGGCTCTGATTTTGCTGTTCTGTATTTTCATCCTTCACCAGTGCCATCAGGATAATAAGTGGAATATAGGAAAATACATGGCTTCCATTGTTCTGTATCTGGCTCAGGCCGTGGGAATGGTTCTCTACCCCTTCCGCCATTTAGGGGAATATATACTGTCCCTTAAGGATAAACGGAGCCGTAATGTGTTCCGGCTGCTGGCAGGCGCCTGTGCGGCTGTACCGGCTGTCATATTCCTGTGTGTGCTCTTGTCTGGGGCTGATATGGTATTCAGGAACATGCTGTCAGTTGTCATTTCAAAGTTCCTCAATCCGGTTACCCTGTTCATGGTGGTGATCCAGACCGTATTCTGGTCACTGGCCATGTACTGTCTGGTCTGCAGTGCCTATGGAGGAAGCATCAGCGACGGGATGGTCAATGTACGCAGGCATTCGCCGGTGGCAGCGGTCAGCTTCATGGCCATGGTGGGTTTGGTTTATCTGGTATTCTGTGTCATCCAGATTGTGTATCTTTTTATGGGAAAGGGCAGCCTGCCGGAGGGGATGACCTATTCCCAGTACGCCAGACAGGGATTTTTCCAGCTTCTCTTTGTGGCTGTCCTGAACCTTGTGATGGTGCTAATGTGTCTTAAGTATTTTCGGGAACATGTGCTGTTAAATGGGTTTCTGCTTCTGGTCAGCCTCTGTACCTATGTGATGCTGGCATCCGCTGTGTACAGAATGGTGCTATATGTACAGCAGTACCAGCTGACATTTCTCAGAATCCTGGTTCTATGGTTTTTGGCCATGCTGTTTGTGCTCATGGCAGGGGTGGTAATTCTTATTTTCAATCATGAGTTTCCTCTGTTCCGGTTCTGCCTGGCTGTGGTATCCTCCTTTTATCTGGTATTTGCCTGGATGAGGCCGGACTATATAACAGCCCGCTATAATGTGGCGCACAGGGACAGCATTGCCGGGGTGGAGCAGAGCGACTTTATGCGCCTTTCCACAGATGCCGCACCGGCCCTGAAGGGAATGGAGGATTACGAAATAAAGGAGCGCCTTCTGTCCTGGTATGCCAAAAGATACGAGGTTTGGGATGATGGGAACCCCATGGGACTCAGGACCTTTAATTTTTCAGTACTGAAAGCCAGAAATAAACTCTGAGAATTTCTCTATGAATCCCATGGTTTTTCATGTATACTATGAAAAGAAAAACGCGGATGATATGGAGCTGACAATATGAAAATAGCAGTGATGGGATACAGCGGTGCGGGGAAATCCACACTGGCTAAGAAACTGGGCAGGCTCTACGACTGCCCGGTTCTGTATTTGGACAGGATACAATTTGAGACCGGATGGAAAGAGAGAAACCGGGAAGAAGCAAAACGTATGGCAGAGGAATTTTTGAATGAGAATCAGGACACGGGCTGGATTATTGACGGAAACTACGCTAAATTCTGCCAGGAACGGCGTCTGGAGGAAGCGGATCTCATTGTATTTATGGACTATACCAGAAGAATCTGCCTGTGGCAGGCGGTGAAACGGTATCTGGAATACAGGGATAAAACCAGGGAGAGCATGGCAGAGGGCTGCCGGGAGAAGATTGACTGGGACTTTGTGAAATGGATTCTCCGTGACGGGAGGGATGAGAACCACAGCTATCGGTCCATTAAAGCCAGATATCCCCATAAGACGCTGGTGGTCCGCAACCGGAAACAGCTGAAGGACAGCATGACAAGGCTGATATTGAGAAGCCGTGAGAGGACATTGGGATGAGACAGGAAGAACTTCTGATTAACCGCCTGGCCGCATATGCCAGGTCGGACATGTATCCCTTCCATATGCCAGGGCATAAGCGCAGGACGGGGCCGGAGGATTTCTTTATGAACTCTTGCGTGGACTCCTTTACAAATCCCTTTGCAGTGGATATAACGGAGATTGAGGGGTTTGATAATCTTCACCATCCAGAGGGCATTTTAAAGGACTCCATGAAATGGGCGGCAGATGTCTACGGTGCGGACCAGACCTATTATCTGATTAATGGAAGTACCGGCGGGATACTGGCAGCAGTATGCGGATCCGTTCCCAGAGGCGGGAGAATCCTGGTGAGCAGGAACTGCCATAAATCCGTGTACCATGGAATCTGTCTGAATCAGCTGAAAACCTCTTATGTTTATCCACAGGAGATAGAAGGATTGGGGATACAGGGAGGAATTACGGCTGAAGATGTGGACAGGATGCTTAACCGGTATATGGATACACAGGCCGTACTTATCGTATGTCCGACCTATGACGGAATTGTATCCGATATAGAGGCCATTGCCCGGATTGTACACAGGGCCGGGCTTCCGTTGATTGTGGATGAGGCCCACGGCGCCCATTTCCGGTATGACGCCATGTTTCCTGCGTCTGCCCTGGACCTGGGAGCAGATGTGGTGATTCAGAGCGTCCACAAGACCCTTCCCAGCCTGACCCAGACAGCCCTGCTCCATATTAAATGCAACCGGCCGGACGGAGGATGCTATGCAGACAGGGAGCGGATTGACCGGTATATCCATATGGTGCAGAGCAGCAGCCCTTCTTATGTGCTAATGGCCAGTATAGAGAACAGTATATACCAGATGGAACAGACGGATACGGCGCCCTATGGGAAACAGCTTCACAAGCTGCGCCGGAGACTGGGTCAGATGAGGCATCTTCGTCTTGCGGATACAGGGCTTATAGGACAGGCCGGAATCAGGGACCTGGATATCTCCAAAATCGTGGTGTCTACCAGGGGAACCTGCCTGTATCCGGCAGAAGATGGATTGACCGGATTTACAGGCGCGCAGCTGGATGACATTCTGCGCAGAGAGTATCACCTGGAGATGGAGATGTGCGGGGCAGATTACGTGACAGCCATTACCACGGTTATGGACAGCGGGGAAGGCCTGGAGCGGCTGGGGGATGCATTGACCAGGATTGACAGCCAACTGACGGATGCCGGTTATAAACCAGACGGGCGCAGCGGGGACCAGAAAAGTGTATACAGTATGCGGTGCGACACGGCCATGTCCATGGGAGAAGCCATGGAGGAGAAAATGGCGTCCGTCGGTCTGGAGGACAGCGCAGGGTGTATTTCCGGGGAGTTTGTCTATATTTATCCGCCGGGTATCCCCATTGTGGCTCCCGGGGAATGGATCAGCAGACCCATTCTGGAAGTGATCCTGGAATACAGGGATAAGGGGCTTCCGGTACAGGGGCCTGCGGACCAATCCCTAAGGACCATCCGGGTTGTGCAGAAGGATTGATTTTATATTAAGACGGAATGAGAACTGACTGAGATTAGAAAGTGCAGAGAGAATCATGGGAAAGATATTTTATGTCATGGGCAAGAGTGCCTCGGGAAAAGATACCATATATAAGAAGCTCCACAGCAGAATGCCGGAACTTAAGACAGTTACCATGTATACCACCAGACCCATACGGGACGGGGAACACAATGGGGTGGAGTATTTTTTTGTGGACCCCTCCTATCTGGACCAGTGCAGGAAAGATGGTATTTTAATTGAATGCCGGACGTATGACACGGTATACGGCCCGTGGAGTTATTTTACAGCGGACGATGGGCAGATCGATTTGAAAACAGGCAATTATCTGATTATGGGAACTCTGGAATCCTACGGGAAGATGCGTGCTTATTATGGAGAGGAAGCCCTTGTCCCTATCTATATTCATGTAGAGGATGGATTGAGGCTGCGCCGGGCTTTGGAACGGGAGCAGCAGCAGACCGTGCCTAAGTATAAGGAAATGTGCAGGCGTTTTCTGGCAGATGAGGAGGATTTCAGCCCCAGCCATCTGGAACAGAGCAATATAACAAGGCAGTATGAAAATGTAGTGCTGGAGGATTGTCTCAGGGAAATTGTGCAGGAGATTGGGAGAGTTTGCCATACGCAATCAAATGCAGGACAGCCGGAAGTTCAGGACATCTGAAGCCGGATATTATAAAATACGTGCTGTGAAAGCCAACTGGATTCGGCTTTCGCAGCACGTTATTTTTGTATGAAAAATTATTATGTAAAGAATCAGTGCGCCACCTGGCCTCAGATACTGTGCACCGGCTTCTGGGGTCTTCCGGTCTGCGGATTCTCCAGATTATATTCATTAATCTTATTAAACAGCTGCCTGGCGCTGATGCCCAGCTTATAGGCGGTGGCTGATATGTTCCACCCCATCTGGTTAAGTACCCACTGAAGGTACTCCCTCTCGCTGCGGCGCTTGAATTCGCGCCAGGGGACGATTCCTGCCTGGGTAAAGGCGGTGGAAGGACTGTCGTCATCTGTTGTCTTCAGATTATAGAGAATCGGTATTCCTTCCGTGGTGATGACATGGTTCTTGGAGAGGACCACCATCCGGTCCACATGGTTCCTCAGCTCTCTGATGTTGCCCGGATAATCATAATTAATAAGAAAATCCCAGGCCTTCTCGTCGATGCTGTCGATTCTGATTTGGTTTACCCGCTGGGATTCCTCCAGGAAGAAGTGAATCATGTCCACCAGGTCCTCCTTCCTCTCCTTGAGGGCGGGGATGCGGATGACAATGGTACTGATACGGTAAAAGAAATCTTCGCGGAACGTACTGTTGCGGACCTTGGCCACCAGATCACGGTTGGTGGCGGTTATCAGCCGGAAATCCAGCTGCTTGCTGTTGTTGCCGCCGATTCGCTCGATTCTCTTTGTCTCAATGGCCCGCAGCAGCTTTACCTGGGTGGTCAGGTTGATGTCGCCCACCTCATCTAAGAACAGGGTGCTCTTATCAGCCAGCTCGAATTTTCCGGCCCTTCCCTTGATGGCGCCTGTAAACGCACCCTGTTCATGGCCGAACAGTTCTGCTTCCAGAAGGGATTCCGTATAGGCATTACAGTTGACCGCTATGAGCGGCATATCGGAACGGCGGCTGCAGGCATGGATATACTGTGCAGCCACATCCTTGCCGGAACCGGATTCACCGATAAGGAGGACGTTTACATTGGAAGCTGCCACACGTTCACAGTCTTCCAATGCCCTCCGGTAGGCAGGGGATTTTGTGTTGAAAAAAAACTTTTTTTTCATATCGTTTTCGTCCATAAGCGTGTCTCCTGTACTTGATTTTTAAAAAATTATTAATTATGCATAAAATTGAGAAAAAATTAACATGAAAATTGTAAAAGAAGGGAAATGTGGAAGCAAAAAATAAAAAGAATCCCTCCCTACCCCCTATTATAACTGAAATTTATTTCACTATCAAGAAAAATAGTTCATGAAAAAAGGAAATTTAAAAAGGCCAGAAGTTAAAAGAATGACAAAATAGACAATATAGAAAACCTATAAAGGACGGAAACCCGATAGAAAAAATGTATTTCCGTTGGTTAAAAGGTAAAAAAATAAAAAAAATCCCGCTTTAGAAAAAGTTGGCACGATAATTGCTCTAATATTATGTGGAATGGAATCCTATGCCTAATAAATAAGAAAGATCTAAAGGGTGAAACATCATGTACATCGTAGTGACAAACAACGTGAAGTGCAGGGACAGATATCAGGACAAATTAAAAGTGGACTTCCTGGAAAACGGTTCCTACATTGATGTGTTAATCAAGGTGAGAAACTATATACATAAAGGTTATCGCCTGGAAACCCATCCTATGGCAGGGAGCCTGAAGCCTAACCAGATTCCTTACAAAACAATCATAATTTCCGACTCTGAGGTTGAAAAAGAAGAATTTTACCAGTTTGAGATGGTGATGGAGAACAGTATTCAGTCCTGTGAGAAATTCATGAAGGACAGACGGACTCCTGATTGGCCGGAAAATATACTGGAAGACTTCAGGGACGTGGATTTATCCTTGATTGAAGGAGCTGTAAAAAAAATAATATACAAGGAGGAGTGATTAGATGAAACTTGAGTTGGGGTGCGTTCAGATTAACGACATTCAGTTTGCATCGGAATCAAAAGTGGAAAACGGAACTATTTATGTTAATGCAGAAGAGTTGAAGGCACTTTTGTTGGAAGATGAAAACCTGAAGTCCGTTGAGCTGGAGATTGCAAAACCAGGAGAGAGTGTCCGTATCATGCCAGTAAAGGACGTGATCGAGCCACGTGTAAAAGTCAACGGAGGTGGAAACTTATTCCCAGGCGTTATTTCCAAGGTGGAGACAGTGGGAAGCGGAAGGACCAACGTATTAAAGGGTTCCGCAGTTGTTACCACAGGTAAGATTGTTGGCTTCCAGGAAGGTATCATCGACATGTGCGGCGAGGGAGCTAAGTACACACCATTCTCCCAGTTAAACAACCTGGTTGTTGTATGCGAGCCAATTGACGGACTTGCAAAGCATGCTCATGAGAAGGCTGTCAGATTCGCAGGCCTGAAGGCTGCTGATTATATTGGCAAGCTGGCTAAGGACGTAGAGCCTGATGAAGTTAAGGTATATGAGACCTGTTCCGTTAAAGAGGGAATTGAAAAGTATCCTGAGCTTCCAAGAGTAGCTTACGTACTTATGCTTCAGAGCCAGGGCCTGATGCATGATACATATGTATACGGCGTAGATATGAAGCAGTCCCTGCCAACCATCTTAAACCCAACCGAATTAATGGATGGCGCTATCTTAAGCGGTAACTGCGTATCTGCATGCGATAAGAACACAACCTATCATCACCTTAACAATCCTGTTATCGCAGACTTATTTGAACAGCACGGAAAGACCCTGAACTTTGTAGGTGTAATCATCACCAACGAGAACGTATACCTTGCTGACAAGATGCGTTCTTCTGACTGGACATCCAAACTTTGCGAGTTCTTAGGCGTTGACGGCGCTATCGTTTCCCAGGAGGGCTTCGGTAACCCAGATACTGACCTTATCATGAACTGCAAGAAAATTGAAGCAAAAGGCGTTAAGACTGTTATCATCACAGATGAGTACGCAGGCCGCGACGGTGCTTCCCAGTCCTTAGCAGATGCAGATGCAAGCGCTAATGCTGTTGTTACAGGCGGAAACGCAAACATGGTCATCAACTTACCGGCAATGGATAAAGTAATCGGATATCCTGAGGTTGCTGATATCATTGCAGGCGGATTCGACGGAAGCTTACAGAAAGACGGTTCCATTGTTGCTGAGCTTCAGGTAATCACAGGAGCAACAAATGAGATGGGCTTCAATAAATTAAGTGCCAGATAGGAGGATAAGATGTCAAAGTTAAGAATTGTTCATTATATTAACCAGTTCTTCGCTAACATCGGCGGCGAGGAAAAGGCTGATTACCAGCCAGAATTAAGAGAAGGCATTGTAGGCCCTGGTATGGCGTTCAACCAGGCATTTGGAGAAGAAGCAGAAATCGTAGCTACCGTTATCTGCGGTGACTCCTATTTCAACGAGAACGTTGAAGCTGCTAAAAAGACCATTCTGGATATGATCAGCAGCCAGAAGCCAGACGCAGTTATCTGCGGACCGGCATTCAATGCAGGACGTTACGGCGTTGCCTGCGGTACTGTTGCACTGGCAGTTAAGGAAGAGTTAAACCTTCCGGTTCTGACTGGTATGTACAAAGAGAACCCAGGCGCTGACATGTACAAGACCAAAGTATATGTGGTTGAGACCAAGAACAGCGCAGCCGGCATGAGAAGTGCAGTTGCCACCATGGCTCCTCTGGCACTTAAGCTTGCCAAGGGTGAGAAGCTTGGTTCTTCCAAGGAAGAGGGCTATATGCCAAACGGCATCCGTGTCAACTTCTTTGAGGACAAGAGAGGCTCTCAGAGAGCAGTAGAGATGCTGATTAAGAAGCTGTCCGGCAAGGAATTCACAACCGAGTTCCCAATGCCTGACTTCGACAGAGTAGATCCGAATCCGGCTGTTAAAGATATGGCTCATGCAAAAATCGCTCTGGTTACCTCCGGCGGTATCGTACCAAAGGGCAACCCGGACCACATCGAGTCCTCCAGTGCTTCCAAGTACGGCAAGTATGACATCGACGGTGTCATGGACCTGACAGAAGCTACCTATGAGACTGCTCATGGCGGATATGATCCAGTATATGCAAACGAAGACGCAGACAGAGTCCTTCCTGTTGACGTTTTAAGAGAATTTGAAAAAGAAGGAAAAATCGGCAGCCTGCACAGATATTTCTATACCACAGTTGGAAACGGTACATCCGTAGCTAACTCCAAGAGATTCGCTGCAGAGTTCGCACAGGAGCTGAGGAATGACGGGGTAGATGCGGTCATTCTGACCTCTACCTGAGGTACCTGTACACGTTGCGGTGCAACGATGGTAAAAGAAATTGAAAGAGCAGGAATCCCTGTAGTTCATATTGCAACTGTAGTTCCGATTTCACTGACAGTAGGAGCTAACCGTATTGTTCCTGCTATCGCTATTCCTCATCCTCTTGGCAATCCTGCATTGACCATGGAAGAAGAGAAGGAAATAAGGAGACATATACTGACCAAGGCTCTGACAGCACTGGAGACTCCGGTTACAGAGCAGACTGTATTTGAGTAAACCGTAATTTAGAAATCCGTAAAAAGAACATTGCCCGGTCCTTCCAATGGTGCCTAAAGTTACCATGGTATGATTCAACAACGTTCTGAAAATGGTGTAATTGCACAAAAAAGAGTTTGCAAACTGCCTGTTTAGTGATAAAATGTTATTTGAAGCGGCATTTTGTGAACCCTGAAATTCAATTGATGTGTAAGGAGATATTCTGATGGACAAGATTTATGATGTCATCATTCTGGGTGCAGGTCCTGGCGGACTTGCAGCTGGAATCTATGCAGGAAGAGCGCGTCTTGATACGCTGCTCATTGAAAAAGGAAAAGACGGCGGCCAGATTGCCATTACAGACGAGATTGAGAATTATCCCGGACAGATGGTAGACGGCGAGAGCGGTCCTTCCCTGATTGAAAGAATGACCAAGCAGGTAGAGAAGTTTGGAGCTGAGCGTGTCAGCGATACCATTGTCAGCGTTGATATCGAAGGTCCGGTAAAGACACTGGTTGGAAGCAACGGAACTTATAAGGCACGTACCCTGATCATTGCTACCGGCGCTTTCCCAAGGCCAATCGGCTGCAAGGGCGAGGGCGAGTTTATGGGCAAGGGTGTTTCCTACTGTGCAACCTGCGATGCTTCCTTCTTCGAGGATCTGGAAGTATTCGTAGTTGGCGGCGGCGACTCTGCTGTTGAGGAAGCCATGTACCTGACAAAGTTTGCAAGAAAAGTTACTGTTATCCATCGCCGTGATGAGCTGCGTGCGGCAAAATCCATCCAGGAGCGCGCGTTCAAGAATCCTAAGCTGTTCTTTATGTGGGATACAGTTGTGGAAGAGCTTCACGGAGACGGCATCCTTTCCGGCATGACTGTTAAGAATGTTAAGACAGGCGAGCTTACAAGAATTGATGCAGACGAAGACGACGGCCTGTTCGGCGTATTCGGCTTCATCGGATACAACCCAAGAAGCGAACTGTTCGAAGGCAAGTTGGAGATGGACCGCGGATACATCAAGACCGACGAAGACATGCACACCAATGTGGAAGGCGTGTACGCAGTTGGCGATATCCGTGTAAAGAGCTTAAGACAGGTTGTTACTGCTGCTGCAGACGGAGCAATCGCTTCCATGCAGGTTGAGAGATGGCTTGCAGAGCAGAAATAAGTGATTCATAGTTGAGAAAGGGAGGTAATACCAATGGTAGATTTAACCAAGGACAATTTTGAAGAAGAAGTATTGAAAGCTGAAGGCACAGTACTGGTTGACTTCTACGGTGACGGATGTGTACCATGCCAGGCTCTTATGCCACATATCCATGCTATGGAGGGTGATTACGGCGATAAGATCAAATTCACCTCTTTAAACACCACCAAGGCACGCCGTCTGGCAATCGGACAGAAGATTCTTGGTCTTCCTGTTATCGCTATCTACAAGGGCGGTGAGAAGGTTGCTGAGTGCGTTAAGGACGACGCAACTGTTGAGAACATCAAGGCTATGATTGAGGCTAACTTATAATTTGTCCTCAGACAACCGCATTATTTTACTAGCAACCGTCAATACTGACGTTTGTCTATATTATGGCGCCGGGGCAATACCCGGCAGCCAAATCAAATACCAAAAATAAAATAAGGAGGAAAACGGATATGGCAATTTTGAAAGACAAAAAAGTCATCATCATCGGAGACCGTGACGGTATTCCGGGACCAGCCATAGAAGAATGCGTAAAGACCGCAGGCGCTGAAGTTGTATATTCTTCAACTGAGTGCTTCGTCTGAACGGCCGCTGGTGCCATGGATCTGGAAAATCAGAAGAGAGTTAAAGATTTCGCTGAGCAGTACGGCGCTGAGAACATTGTAGTTGTTCTTGGAGCAGCAGAGGGTGAGGCAGCTGGTTTAGCTGCAGAAACCGTTACAGCAGGCGATCCTACTTTTGCAGGTCCTCTAGCAGGAGTCCAGTTGGGACTAAGTGTATTCCATGTTTGTGAGAACGAGATCAAAGATGAGGTTGACAGCAGCGTTTATGACGATCAGATCAGCATGATGGAGATGGTTATGGACGTTGATGACATCGCTAAGGAGATGTCTTCCATCAGAGAGCAGTATTGCAAATATTTATAATTAAAATGTAACAGTCCAGAACAGTTACATTAGATGTAATTCCCCGGGAGGCTCTTCATGGGGTCTCCGGGGGTTTTGTGCAATCAATGGGTTTTTATTGCACAACTATGCTAGTACTGCATTGCGCAAGTTCCAGTATGATACATAGCTGTACTTTGCGGCGGAGCGAAGGCGGCCGCGGACTGAGACTTGCGCAACGCAGTACTAGATGTCATAAATTATGGTGAGGTGAAGGAATGAACGGTTATGCAGTTTTAAAGGGTGCCAGCTATACATTGGCGGTTACACCTGATATGGTTATTCACAATGGTACAACACAGACAACAGAGATGATTGTTAATCCTGAGTCAGAATATTTGAAGGAACTTCCAAGCCATTTGAGAAGTTTTGAGGATGCCGTTAACTATATGCCGAACCAGGTATATATTGGCAATGAAAAGCCACAGAAAATGGCTGAGGTTGGATTCCCATGGTATGATAAATTAATGGATGGAGCCAGCAAGGACGGCAAGTATGGCGAGATCATGCCAGAGGATGAGTTCTACGGCCTGATTCAGATCTGCGACGTATTTGATCTGGTTAAACTGGAAAAGGGATTTGCAGCTGATGTTAAAGCTAAGCTGGACGCCCATCACATGTTCACAGACGAGCATGTAGCTATTCTTGATAAGAACAGCGAGACAACACAGGAAGAAATCGCTGCTCTGGTAAATGACGAGCATGCAGAGCCTCTGTACTTCAACAATGTACTGGTTGGCGCTGTTAAGAGAGCTCATGACGTGGATGTCAACTTATCCGCACACGTTATGTTAGAGAACCTGGTAACAAAGGCTTCTAACGTATTATCCTTACTTAACTTAGTAAAAAAAGCAGGAGTTAATCCCGCTGACATAGATTATGTTGTTGACTGCTGCGAGGAGGCCTGCGGCGATATGAACCAGAGAGGCGGCGGCAACTTTGCAAAGGCAGCTGCTGAGGTTGCTGGATTTGTCAACGCAACCGGTTCAGACGTAAGAGGTTTCTGTGCAGGACCAGCTCATGCAATGCTTCATGCAGCTGCCCTGGTAAAGGCAGGAACATTTAAGAACGTTGTGGTTACAGCAGGCGGCTGTACCGCTAAATTAGGTATGAACGGCAAGGACCATGTAAAGAAGGGACTTCCGATTCTGGAGGACGCTATCGCAGGATTCTCCGTATTAGTAAGCGCTGATGACGGCGTAAGCCCACAGATCAGAACTGATATCGTGGGACGCCACACCGTTGGAACAGGATCCGCTCCTCAGAACGTTATCTCTTCTCTGGTAACCAATCCTCTGGATGAGGCTGGTTTAAAGATTGTGGATATCGACAAGTACTCTCCTGAGATGCAGAATCCGGATATCACCAAACCCGCAGGCGCAGGCGATGTTCCTGAGGCTAACTACAAGATGATTGCTGCTCTTGGTGTTAAGAGGGGCGAATTACAGCGTAATGAGATTGCAGATTTCGTTAAGGAGCATGGTATGACCGGCTGGGCTCCAACCCAGGGACATATTCCTTCAGGTGTTCCTTACCTTGGACTTCTGAGAGACGAAATCCTGGCTGGCGAGACAAAGCGCGCCATGATTATCGGTAAGGGAAGCTTATTCCTTGGAAGAATGACCAATCTGTTCGACGGCGTATCCTTCGTGGTTCAGGCCAACGATGGTTCTGCTTCAGAGGAGAACGGCGGCGTAGATGAGAGCAAGGTAAAGGCTATGATTGGCCAGGCCATGAGAGCGTTTGCCGAGGGTCTGATGGGCGAAGAGGAATAATTTTCACCGAGAGAAAGGAAATATGTTATGTCTGATAAGAAAATAAAAGCTATGATTGCTAATACTTTTCTTGAGGTGGCCGATGCTCTTGAAACAGGACAATATGGCAAAAAGCCGGTTATCGGCTTCGCCTCAGAAGGCAGCGAACATGGCCAGGATAATATAGAAGAAGCCATGAAGATTGCCGAGATGAAGGGACTTAAGGCTGTCCTGATCGAGGGGGAAGACCTTCATAAGAAGATGGAAGAAATGCTGGATTCCGGCGAGATTGACGGCGCTGTAACCATGCACTATCCATTCCCCATCGGTGTGTCCACAGTAGGAAAGGTTGTCACCCCAGGCAAGGGAAAGCCTATGTATATTGCCACCACCACAGGTACGTCCGACACAGACCGTATCAGCGGCATGGTTAAGAACGCAATCTATGGAATCATTGCAGCAAAGGCAGACGGTGTGGAGAACCCAACCGTAGGCATTGCCAACATTGACGGCGCACGCCAGACAGAGAAGGCACTTCTCAAGCTGGCTGAGAACGGCTATGATATTAACTTCGCAGAGTCCGTAAGGGCTGACGGCGGTATTGTCATGAGAGGAAATGACCTGCTGGGAGGAACACCCGACATCATGGTTATGGATTCCCTGACAGGCAACCTGATGATGAAGGTATTCTCTTCCTATACCACAGGCGGTAATTACGAGTCCTTAGGATTCGGTTACGGTCCCGGCGTGGGCGAGGGATATGACCGTCTTATCATGATTGTGTCACGTGCTTCCGGCGCGCCTGTAATTGCAGGAGCCATGGAGTATGCCACAAACCTGATTCGCCATGACTGGAAGAAGATTGCTGATGAAGAATTTGAGAAGGCAAATAAGGCCGGACTTAAGGATATCATCAACGAGTTAAAGTCCGCAGGCAAGAAGGACGCAGGCGCAGCAGCCGAGGAAGTGAAGATGCCTCCTAAGGAAGTGGTTACTTCACAGATTCCGGGTATCGAGGTAATGGACCTGGAGGACGCTGTTAAGGCGCTGTGGAAAGCCGGTATCTATGCTGAGAGCGGCATGGGATGCACAGGCCCCATCGTACTGATGTCTGATGCCAACAAGGATAAGGCACACGAGATTCTGAAGGCAGCCGGATACGTTAGCTAAGATAAAGCCATTCATTTATAAGTTATACATTTTCCGTGCCCGCGAAACATCGCTTTCGCGGGGCGGAAAATCATAATAGATTTAAGTTTTCGCGATAACTTTTTTGAAAGTTTCGGATTGACATACAACTGAATACATGATAGTATATTAAAGTTAAATGCTATCCAAAAGATATGGAGGTAGATAGGTTGCTGGTGTGCCTCGCGGTCTTCAAAACCGTTGTGGGGGGTTAAGAGCCCTCTGGGTGGGTTCGATTCCCACCTCCTCCGTTTAAACCATATCTGTAGTGGAGGTAATATATGATGGAAGATAGAAGAGAGTTACTCCGAAAGATTCCGAAAATTGACGAGGTGCTGCAGGATGAGCGGCTCTTTTTTTTTACGGAAAGTACGCCCAGAGCAGTGATTGTGGACTCGGTCAGGGAAGTCATTGATGAGCTGAGAAAGGACATCCTGGAAGGCAGGCGGAGTCAGGTGGGGACCAAGGAAACGCTGATGACGGAAATTGTGGCCCGCATTACAGGCAAGAAGAAAAAGAGCCTGCGGCGGGTTATCAATGCAACCGGGGTGGTGCTGCACACCAACCTGGGAAGGGCAAATCTGTCGGACAAGGCCTGCGAGAGCATCATGGACGTGGCCAGAAATTATACCAATCTGGAATACGATGTGAAGCGCGGATCCAGAGGGTCACGCCATGACCATGTGGAAAAAATCCTCACCAAGATTACGGGAGCGGAAGCCGCCATGGTGGTCAATAACAACGCGGCGGCCACCATGCTCTGCCTCTCCGCCCTGGCAAAGGACAAGGAAGTTATTGTCTCCAGGGGGGAGCTGGTGGAAATCGGAGGTTCCTTCCGGGTGCCGGAAATCATGGAACAGAGCGGTGCCAGGCTGATGGATGTGGGAACAACAAACAAGACAAAGCCCTCGGATTATCTGAATGCCTACCATGAAGGTGAGACCGGCGCACTGATGAAGGTCCATACCAGCAACTACAGGATACTGGGCTTCACCCAGGAGGTGGAACTTCCTGAGATGGTGGAGCTGGGTAAGAAATTAAATCTTCCGGTTATCTACGATATGGGAAGCGGTCTCATGGCTGACCTGACAGACTGCGGGGTGGACGAGCCCACGGTTCTGGACGCCTTAAAGACCGGCATAGACGTGATTCTGTTCAGCGGGGACAAGCTGTTAGGCGGGCCTCAGGGCGGTATCATCGCAGGAAAGAAAGAGTACATTGATAAAATGAAGGCCCATCCCCTGGCAAGGGCGTTCCGGGTGGACAAGATGACGCTGGCGGCCATGGAGGCCACCTTCTTTGAATATTCGGATATCCGCCAGGCCCGAAAGACCATACCGGTGCTGAACATGATAACCACACCGGCCGCAGAGCTTAAGGACAAGGCGGAGAGGCTGGCCGGGGAGATCCGCAGAACAACCCATCACTTCACCGTGGAGGTGGAGGCGTGCAAGGATCAGGTAGGCGGCGGTTCCGCCCCCACGGTGCTGTTGGACGGATATGCGGTGGCCGTTCAGGGCAGGACATTGGCGCCGGAGAAGATTGAGCGCCTTCTCCGCAAAGAGGAAATTCCAATTATTATAAGGATTACCCACAACCAGGTTTATCTGGATGTGAGGACCATCAGGGAAGATGAGTTTGAATATATTGTAGCAGCGTTTACCGCAATGGACAGCAGACAGGTTGAGGGGTGATGATATGCAAAATGTAATAGTGGGAACAGCCGGTCATGTGGACCACGGCAAGACATGTCTCATAAAGGCTCTTACAGGGACGGATACGGACAGGCTGAAGGAAGAGCAGAAAAGGGGAATAACCATTGAGCTGGGATTTGCCAACCTGCCCAATGACGCCGGAATCCATATTGGAATCATAGATGTACCGGGCCATGAGAAGTTTGTGAAGAACATGCTGGCAGGTATTGGCGGCATCGACCTGGTGCTTTTGGTGGTTGCCCTGGATGAGGGCGTTATGCCTCAGACGGTTGAGCATTTTGAGATTCTTAAGATGCTTCATATCAAGCAGGGTATTGTGGTGTTTACCAAGGCCGACCTGGTGGATGAGGACTGGGCTGAGCTTGTTAATGATGATGTGGACAATCTGGTTAAAGGTACCTTCATGGAAAAGGCCGACCGCATCCAGGTATCTGCCTATACCGGAAAAAATATTGATGTGCTGAAACAGATGATAGTGGATAAGGTAAGGGCGGCAGGCGCCAGACGCCAGGAGAAGGAGCTGTTCCGTCTGCCTATAGACCGTGTATTTACAATGGAAGGATTCGGCACGGTTGTCACAGGAACCCTTTTGGAGGGCTGCTGCCAGGTAGGCCAGGAGGTGGAGCTCTATCCCACTGAGAAAACCGTGAAAATAAGGGAGATACAGACCCACGGCCACAAGGTGGACATGGCCTATGCCGGCCAGAGAACAGCCCTCAACCTGGTTAATATCAAGAAGGACGAGATTAACAGGGGAGATGTTCTGGCTGCCCAGGATTCCCTTTTGAAAAGCCAGTTCATAGACGCCAAGGTGCAGTTATTTTCCTCCACGGACAGGGAACTGAGAAACGGAGACAGGGTCCACATCAATTATGGTTCAGCCCAGGCCATATGCAAGGCAGTTCTCCTTGATAAGGATGTGCTGTCTGCCGGTGAGGAGGCTTACGTGCAGTTCCGGTTTGACGAGCCTGTGGCTGTGAGGAGGAATGACCGGTTTATTATCCGTTTTTATTCTCCCACCATTACCTTTGGCGGAGGCATCGTGCTGGAGGCTGAGGCGTTAAAGCATAAGAGGAATCATGAGGAAGTCATTGACAGCCTTCATATAAAGGAGCTGGGCACTGATTTAGAGGTCCTGGAGCTGGAGCTTAAGGAGGAGAGCCGGTACTTCCCGGTTCCTAAGATACTGGCCGCCAAGCTCAACTGGACCAATCAGGAAACAGAGGAACAGCTGGAGGTCCTGGTCAAGGGGAAGAAGGCTGTCCGCCTCAGCGACGGAAGCTTTATCCACAAGGATTACTGGAATGAAATCACGCAGTACGGCACCGAACTCCTGAATCAGTTCCACAAGGAGAATCCTATTTCCGACGGCATGGAGAAGGAAGAATTTAAGAGCCGTATATTGGATAATTTCAAAATCCGGGAGTCCAAGAAAGCAGATGTCCTCCTGAATGAGATGATTAAGCGCAGCATTACGGTCACCATGGCAAGCGCCATAGCGGCAGCCGGATTTAATGCTGAATATTCCCATGAGCTTAAGGGGATGTTAAAAGACATAGAGGACACATATCTGAAGGCAGGATATGAGATACCGGCCACGGACGATGTGATCGGTAAGTTCAAGGACAAGAAGATGGCCAAACAGATTGTAAATGATCTTGTGAAAAAGGGTACATTGATAAAGATAAATCCAGGCGCCTTGATTCACAAGGACAACTGGGACAAGGCCATGGGACTTCTTAAGGGATACTTTGATTCCCACCCGAACATTTCCCTGGGAGATTACAGGGATCTGCTGGGAACGTCCAGGAAGTATGCTGTTTTATTCCTGGAGTACTGCGACCAGCAGAAGATAACAAAGAAACAGGACGATGTACGTATCCTTGTCCAGAAGTCAAGGTAGGCGGCTATGGAATTCAGACAATTAGAAGCATTTGTAAATGCGGTAAAGTACAAAAGTTTTTCAAAGGCAGCAGATGCCACCTTTCTGACCCAGCCCACAATCAGTGCCCACATCAATAATCTGGAGAATGAGATGGGGACAACCCTTGTGAACCGCACAGGAAGGGAGATAACCCTGACAAAGCAGGGGGAGCTGTTTTACCCCTATGCCATTGATATGCTTCATACCCGGTCCCAGGCTCTGGCTACGGTACAGGCCCAGTGCGAGGCAATGGACGGTGTTTTGGATTTATATGCATCCAGCATTCCGGGGCAGTACTATCTGCCCCGGCTCATAGGGGAGTTTCATGCCAAATGCCCCAAAATCCGTTTTTATGTGGATCAGTCGGACAGTAAGACTGTGATTGAAAATGTCATGAGCCAGAAGGGCGAGATTGGACTCACAGGCTATAAGATGCATAACAGTCTGGTGTATGAGCCTGTGTTTATGGATGAGCTGGTGCTCATTGTGCCTGATACGGAGAGGTATGCCAGGTGGAAGATGGGGAGCACGGTGAGCTTCCGTGATTTTGAACATGAGACCTTTATCCTTCGGGAGGAAGGCTCAGGTACAAAACAGGAGATGGAAAAGGCGGAAATCCACGGTGTCCCAGTGTTTAAAAATGTGGACGTGATTGCCCGCATGAACAGCACCGAGACCATCAAACAGGCTGTGGCCGGAGGCCTGGGAATTTCCATCCTGTCCAGGATGGCTGCCGGGGAAAAGGAAGAAACCCACCGGATAAAGTATCTGAAGATAGACGGCCTGGACAAGAAACGGACCTTTTACATGGTATACAGCAAGAATATACGCCTCTCCCCGATAGCGGAAGCCTTCCGGGATCTTGTGATTGATTACAGGGACAGAAACTGGCAGCAGGATATCGGGCGGTTTATGTAAGGGTACATGCAAGGTTTTCTGTAAGGATTTATGCAGGCTTATCCTGCATGGAATTTTGTATAGAAAATGTCTATAGTAAAAAAACATGCTATGTTTTTTTGAATTGGATTTGCCCCTTTCACTTTGGTAAGATGAAGGTAGTTTTACCAAAAGAAAAGGGGATATGATTATGAATCTGACAAGCTCTAAAAAGACGCTGCTCTTATCCGGAGTGGCACTGGGAATACTGGCATGTATTCTCGCTTACTTTGGCAATCCAAAGAACATGGCAATCTGCGTGGCCTGCTTTATCAGGGATTCCGCCGGTGCCATGAAGCTTCACACCGCGGCGGTGGTGCAGTATTTCAGGCCGGAAATCGTGGGTTTTGTCTGCGGTTCCTTCCTGATTGCCCTGGCTACCAGGGAATACCGTTCCACGGCAGGGTCGTCTCCCATGCTGCGCTTTATCCTGGGTGTTATCATGATGATTGGCTCCCTGGCATTTCTGGGATGTCCGCTGCGCATGGTAATCCGTATGGCAGCCGGTGATTTAAACGCATATGTGGGATTTCTCGGATTTGCAGCCGGTGTATTTACCGGAACTATCGCTTTAAAGCATGGATTTTCACTGGGACGGGCTCACGAAACCGGAAAGATAAACGGGGCAGTGCTTCCGGTTGTCCTGGTGGTGCTGTTTGTACTGAGCCTGACCACCACATTGTTTGCATTCAGTGAAAAGGGTCCGGGCAGCATGCATGCCCCTGCGCTTCTTGCCCTGGCTGTGGCCCTGCTGTTTGGCGCCATAGCGCAGAAATGCAGGACCTGTTTCGCAGGCAGTATCCGTGACGTCATTTTAATGAGGAATTTTGATTTGATTACTGTGATCGGCGGACTGTTTGCAGTCATGCTGGTGTTTAATCTGGCTACAGGCGGATTCAAGCTTTCCTTTGCAGGACAGCCGGTTGCACATTCACAACATATCTGGAATATTCTGGGACTTTACGCCGTTGGTTTCGCGGCTGTCCTGGCAGGCGGATGCCCGCTTCGCCAGCTGGTTTTAGCCGGTCAGGGTTCCTCTGATTCCGCTGTGACATTTCTTGGACTTTTGGTGGGAGCTGCTTTCTGCCACAACTTCGGGCTGGCAGCATCGGCAGCAGCTGCAGCTACCGCGGATGCGCCCGCAGCTCCGGGCGGTCTGGCCATGGCCGGTAAAGCCGCGGTCATTGGATGCATTGTTATTCTGTTTATTATCGGATTTATGCCAAAGCCGCAGGAAGGGAAATAGGAGGTAAGAGATATGTATGAAGTAGATGCAAGAGGTTTATCCTGTCCTGAGCCTGTGATGCTGACGGCAGCAGCCCTTAAGAAGCACAAGGGAGAGCCGGTGAAGGTGCTGGTCAGTGAACCTCATACCAGGATGAATGTTGAGAAATATGCAAAGAGCCAGGGTAAGACGGCCACAGTAACCAAAAAGGGGTCTGAATTTGAGATTGTGATTGAATAATACAGATGTCCCGGATTCACAGCGTGTCTGAACCAGGGCTTCTGAAACCGGATGCTGCAGTGGAAGGAAATCAGGCTGTTTGACCGCCTGGTGACAGTCTGCTGCAGCATATTTTAGATACGAAAGGATTTATGGGATGAGAAAAAAAGAACCAAAATTAATCATTACATTTCATACCACGGCAGAAGCCATTGCCATGGAGAAGCTTTGTAAGGAAAACCAAAAGACAGGAAGGATGATACCGGTTCCCAGGGAAATATCCGCGGGCTGCGGCCTTGCCTGGTGCTGCGAACCTGACATGGAACAGGAGATGTCTGAGTTCATGAAGGAAAAGGGCATGGAACATGAAGAAATGGTCCGGCTCATGTACTGATTTTTAGGTGTATGCCAACAGGTGCCCTGTCTTATGTATGAATGTTGGGCGGACACCGGATTGTGATTGAAATTTCCCGATTGATTAGATGGGAAAGGGAGGCGCTATTATGATTTATTTTGACAATGCAGCTACTACCATGAGGAAGCCGGACTGTGTCATTGATGCAGTGGCGGACGCCATGAGGAATTTCGGCAATTCCGGCAGAGGGGCCCATGAGGCTTCCCTGGATGCGTCCAGGATGATTTATGAAACCAGGGAGAGAATTTCGGAGTTGTTTAACCTGGGCAATCCGCTGCAGGTTGCATTTACCAGTAATTCCACTGAAAGCCTGAACATGGCCATCCAGGGTCTGTTTTCAAAAGGGGACCATGTGATTACCACGGTACTGGAGCACAATTCCGTGCTTCGGCCTCTTTATCTGATGGAAAACCGGGGCGTCAGCCTGACGATTCTGCCCTGCGATGAAAAGGGTGTTCTGTGTTATGACCAGCTGGAGGAAAGCATACGGCCTGAGACAAAGGCAGTTGTGTGTACCCATGCCTCCAACCTGACCGGCAACCGGATGGATTTGGAGCGTGTTGGCGAACTCTGCCACAGACACGGAATCCGGCTGGTGGCAGACGCCTCCCAGACAGCGGGAGTCCTTCCCATTGACATGAAGAGGATGCATATAGACGTGCTGTGCTTTACCGGCCATAAGGGGCTTCTGGGCCCCCAGGGAACAGGCGGAATCTGCGTGGGAGACGGTATACGCATAAGACCCCTTAAGGCAGGGGGAAGCGGTGTTCATACCTATCTGAAGGAACATCCCGGGGACATGCCCACGGCCCTGGAGGCGGGGACGCTGAACGGCCATGGAATAGCAGGCCTCCATGCCGCCCTTGGCTTTATAAAGGAGACTGGGGTGGAAACCATTCACCGCAGAGAGGCAGAACTGATGCGCCGGTTTTATGACGGTGTGGTACAGATACCGGGAGTCCGGGTGTACGGTGATTTCACCTCTGATGAAAGGGCTGCCATTGTGGCCCTGAATATCGGGGATTACGATTCCTCAGAGGTCAGCGATGAACTGGCTGTCACTTATGGAATCTCCACCCGCCCCGGCGCCCACTGCGCGCCTCTGATGCATGAATCCTTTAAGACCGTGGAACAGGGCATGGTGCGGTTCAGCTTTTCTTACTTTAACACGGAGGAAGAGATCGATGCCGGGATTCAGGCAGTGAGGGAATTGGCGGCAGAGGAGTAGTCCGGACATATGATATAAAAATGGTGCAGAATCGGTGTTATAAGCCAGCTTAACATCTGATTCTGCACCATTTTTTGGATCTCGGTTTTGGTCCTCTAAAGGCCGGGCAAACTGCGGCAATTAAAAAATATATTTATTTTCCTTGACTTTTAATGATGCTGTGACTATAATGATAATAAGAACTATTATTATTTATAAGAGGTATATGATCAGCCTGATTCGATGCAGCAATTTACCGGATGTATCCAATTAGGTGAGCATAGAACGCCCCTATAAACACAAAAGAGAAGGAGGTTTTACATGAGAAGTATCACAACGTTGGATTTACAGTACGCACACAGGTTTTATGGTTTTAAAGGTGAAGCACAGTATCTGCACGGACACACAGGCATATTAACATTAGAGGTGGAGGACACGGTGAATGCAGGCGTCAATATGGTATTCCCCTGCAACGAGATCCAGAAAACAGCGTGGGAGGTTTTAAAGAACTTTGACCATGCCACGATTTTACGGGAGGATGATCCGCTGCTTCCCGCCCTCCTTGGGGTATATGAAGCTCAGGGTATCAAGGACGGTGCTCCCAACAATATTATGAAAGGTCCTGCTTTCAAAACAGATCTTGCAACAGCGTATCCGGAATGCCGTCTGGTTGTAACAAAAGAAACCATGACAGTGGAGGGCATGATTAAAATTGTCTATGATCTGTTAAAAGACAAATTAAACATCGTTAAAATAACCTTCACAAGCGGTGTAAACGCTGCGTCTGAGGAATTTAAGCCCCAGAGGACAATGGAGCGCTGCCCGTTATGCGGCATTGCTTTAGATGAAAATGGTGTCTGCCCGAAATGCGGTTACAGGAAATAGAACTGGTACGGAAAACGGGAAACAGGAATGATTTAAGCTGATAGTTGGAATTAAGAGATTGCTGCGGCAGGTATACTGCCGCGGCTATTTTTTATATCCGCAGAAAATACGTTTGGTTGGATAATATGCATATATAAATATTAAAAATAGCATAAAATATATGCAATAGTTCAGAATAACAAAAGAAATGTAAGAATAACAAATGGAAAAACGCACAGTAAAGTCATATAATATGACTATCGGAGGTAAAAACTCCCAATGAATACGTGAACTGAAAATATGATATAAAAGGAGAGGTGTATTATGAAGAAACGGTTTTTAACAGCTTCACTGGCAACAATGATGGTTTTAAGCCTGGCAGCATGCGGCGGCGGGAAGGCGGCCGACACAACAACAGCTCCGGCAGCAACAGAGGCACCGGCAGATACCAAGGCGGAGGACAAAGCAGAGGAAACTAAGGCAGAGGAGACAAAGGCAGAAGCGGAAGCAGCAGGCGAGAAGGCTCCTGAGGATTATAAGGGAACTGTGGTTGTATATTCGCCCCATGACGCGGATCCTCTGAATGCAGGTGTTAACCTGTTTATGGAGAAGTATCCCAATGTTAAGGTAGAGGTAGTAGCGGCAGGTACCGGCGAGCTGTGCAACCGTATTGCAGCTGAGACAGCCAATCCCATTGCAGATGTACTGTGGGGCGGAGGCGCTGACTCCCTGGCAGCTTTCAAGGAATATTTTGAGCCATATGTATGTGCTAACGACGAATTCATAGGCGCTGCTTACAAGGATCCGGACGGACTGTGGATTGGCGAGAGCCCGCTGCCAATGGTTATCTTCTATAACAAGGACCTGATTGAGAAGGACGGCCTGACCATTCCTGAGACATGGGAAGACCTGACAAAGCCTGAGTGGAAGGGAAAGATTGCGTACTGTCTGCCATCCAAATCCGGTTCCGCTTACACACAGCTGTGTACCATGATTCTGGGCCATGGCGGCAAGGAAGACGGATGGGATTTCATCAAGAAATTATATGACAACCTGGATGGAAAGATTGTTGACTCTTCAGGCAAGTGCCATAAGATGGTGGCTGACGGTGAGTTCTATGTGGGACTGACCCTGGAGAAGGCTGCTGTGCAGTACAAGGATGACCCGTCGGTAGGTTTTGTATATCCTAAGGATGGAACCAGCGCTGTGCCGGATGGAGTGGCCCTGGTTAAGGGATGCCCGAATGAGGAGAACGCCAAGCTGTTTATTGATTTCGTTACATCCAAAGAGTGCCAGACCGAGCAGAGCGGAAACTGGGGACGCCGTCCTGTAAGAAGCGACATGGAAGTTGGCGAAGGCATGGCTAAACTGGAAGATATTCCGCTGGTTGATTATGACTTTGACTGGGCAGCCAATGAGAAGGAAGCCATCATTGAGCATTTCAATGATATCATGGTAGATTAAACCTGTGGGAGTATTGCTTATAGATAAGCAGTAGAGATATAGAATCAGAGCAACACGGTGAAAAGGCTGTCCGGGCCCGGAAGGGCGGGACAGTCTTTCACGTAAAGGATAGGATTGAATCAGGATTGGAAGATGGGCCGGGAGAAGGCAGCGTCAGCATATAAGGAGGAAACTGGTATGAGCCATGGAGTTATCATAAAGGACGCCGTTAAGAGGTACGGTGATTTTACAGCGTTAAAGGGAGTGAATCTGGAGATAAAACAGGGCGAATTTTTTACACTGTTAGGGCCCTCCGGATGCGGCAAGACCACGCTGCTTAGAATGATAGCGGGTTTTAACAGTGTGGACGGCGGAGAAATCTGCTTTGACGACAAGGTTATCAATAACCTGGAGGCCCACAAAAGGGATATCGGCATGGTGTTCCAGAATTATGCCATTTTCCCCCATCTGACTGTGGCAGAGAATGTGGCCTATGGTTTAAAGGCAAAAAAGTATCCCAAGGACCAGATTCCCGGCAAGGTGGAGGAGGCTCTTGACCTGGTTCAGATTAAGAATCTGAAAGACAGAAAGCCCAACGAGCTGTCCGGCGGGCAGCAGCAGAGAGTGGCCCTTGCAAGGGCATTTGTCATAGAGCCGGGCGTGCTGTTAATGGATGAACCCCTGTCCAACCTGGACGCAAAGCTCAGGGTACAGATGAGGACAGTCATTAAAAAGCTGCAGCGCCGCCTGGGAATTACCACCATCTATGTGACCCATGACCAGGAGGAGGCACTGGCCATCTCTGACCGTATCGCGGTTATCAAAGAGGGCGAGGTGATGCAGGTGGGTTCCCCGGAGAATATATACAAAAAACCGCAGAATACATTTGTGGCAGGATTCATAGGGGTTTCCAATTTCGTGGAATGTGATGTGAACGGCGAAAATCCGGCAGCGGCAGTTCTTGATATTAAGGGAGAGTGCACGATTACATGCAGTCTCAAGGCACCTTTTAAGGGAAAGGGAATCATTTCTGCCAGGCCGGAGCAGCTGTTCTTTGATGAAAAGGAAGGTCTGCCGGGAAAAATTGTCATATCCACCTTCCTGGGTGATTTCATTGAATATGAGATTGAACTGGATAACGGACAGACCGTACAGCTTAACGAGTACACCAAGGATGTCCGCGAGCTGCGCCCGGACGGACAGCGGGTCAAGGTCAACTTTGATATCAACGCGGTAGGCGTTTACGACGCCGGAACCCAGGAGGTGATTTCATGGTAAAGTCGCGCAAAAAGCTGGACTTTTGGTTCTGGGTCAAGGTACTGGTAGTGGGGTTTATGCTGATTTTCCTGTTTTATCCCTTCTGTACCCTGATAACACGAAGCTTTTTTTCAAAAAATGCGGCTGGTTTTACCCTGGAGAACTATATCCGGTTCTTTACAAAAAAATACTATTACAATGCCCTGGGGCGAAGCCTGTTCGTATCCGTGGTCACCACACTCACAACCTTAGTGGTGGGTGTGCCCATTGCCTATGTTATGTCCAGGTATAATGTGGTGGGAAAAAGGTTTATCCACATTTTTATCATCATGAGCCTGATGAGCCCGCCGTTTATCGGGGCTTACAGCTGGATTACCCTGTTTGGACGTTCCGGTTTTATTACCAGCCTGTTTGCCAATATCGGTATCCATCTGCCCAGTATTTACGGCAAATTGGGTATTATTATTGTATTTACCTTTAAGCTCTTCCCCTATGTGTACCTGTACACGTCAGGGGCCATGGGAAGCATTGATTCCAGCCTGGAGGAGGCTGCGGAGAATCTGGGAAGCAATAAGCTGCGCAGGCTGTGGACCATTACCCTGCCCGTGGTGCTTCCATCCATTGCAGCAGGAGCCATTATGGTATTCATGACCAGCCTGGCTGATTTCGGAACCCCCATGCTCATCGGCGAAGGCTATATGGTGCTTCCGGTTCTGGTATACAATGAATATATGAGTGAGATTGGCGGCAACGCCCATCTGGCCAGCGCATTGTCTGTTATTATCGTGATCTGCTCCACCACAGTGCTGCTGGTGCAGAAGTATTATGTATCCAGAAAGAATTACGTCATGACAGCCATGCGTCCCCCCAAGGAAGAAGTGCTTCACGGATTCAAGCGTTTCCTGGCCACATTCCCTGTGATGCTGGTCACCTTTGTGGGAATCCTGCCGCAGATTGTGGTGCTTATCACCAGCTTTATCAAATGTGATTTCACGGGCTTCCAGAAAGGATTCAGCCTGGGCAGCTATATCACCATATTCAACCGTCTGTGGACCAACATCAGGAATACATTTGTATTTTCCACGGTTGCCATTGTGTTCATTATAGCGCTGGGTATGCTGATTTCCTATATTGTGGTCCGCCAGAAGGGCGTGGCCGGGCAGCTGATGGATTTAATTATTATGTTCCCCTTTGTTATTCCGGGAGCTGTTCTGGGTATCAGCTTAATCGTTGCGTTTAATAAGCCACCGGTGGTTCTTACAGGTACGGCCCTGATCATCATTATCGCCTTTGTGGTCAGAAAATTGCCCTATACGGTGCGATCGGGTAGCGCCTTCCTGCAGCAGATGGACCCAAGTGTGGAGGAGGCGTCCATCAGTCTGGGCGTGTCACCTATGAAAACCTTCGGCAAGGTAACGGCAAGGCTCATGGCGCCCGGTGTGCTGTCCGGAGCCATCCTCAGCTGGATTACCTGTATCAATGAGCTGTCATCCAGCGTCATGCTCTATGGGGGCAAGACAAGTACCATCTCTGTAGCAATTTATACTGAGGTGGTCCGCAACAGCTATGGTACGGCGGCAGCGCTGGCCTCCATTCTGACTGTGAGTACGGTTGTCATGCTGCTGATATTCTTGAAGGTGAGCAAAGGAAAGGTGTCAATCGTGTAGTATGTGCAAAAGCCTGAAGCGTTTTGTGGAAACCTTCAGGCTTTTATGAGGAAAATGAGGAGAAAACATATGGTAAAGTTCGGGACAGGCGGCTGGAGAGCCATCATTGGGGAAGAATTTACAAAGGAAAACATACAAAAGCTGGCGCTGGCCATATGCCTTAAGATGAAGGCAGAGGGTGTGGAGGGTCAGGGCGTTGTCATGGGGTATGACAGGCGGTTCCTTTCAAAAGAGGCCATCATATGGTCCTGCGAAATATTTGGAAACCAGGGAATCCGGGTGTGGTTTGTAAACCGCAGCTCGCCCACTCCGCTGGTAATGTTCTATGTGATGAAGCATGAGCTGAGCTACGGCATGATGGTGACAGCCAGCCATAATCCGGCCATCTATAACGGTATCAAGGTGTTTACATACGGGGGCAGGGACGCGGATGAGAAGCAGACAGCAGAGATTGAGTATTACCTGGAACAGGCAGAGGAACTTTATCTTCCCAATGAGGAGGAAAACGGACAGATGCCGCCGCCATCCTACCTGGAGCTTGTAAGGAAGGGCATGGTCAGGGAAATCAATCCCATGAATGAGTATCTGGATAACATCATATCCGTGATCAACATGGACGCCATCAAAGAGCGAGATTTGCGCATTGCCATTGATCCCATGTACGGTGTGAGCCTGACGGCTCTGAGCACCATTCTTTCCATTGCAAGGTGTACCATAGAAACCATTAATTCCAGGCACGACACCCTGTTCGGCGGAAAGATGCCGGCGCCCACAGAGCGGACTCTGCGGAATCTCCAGAATTATGTGCTGGACCGGTATTGCGATATCGGCATTGCCACGGACGGAGATGCGGACAGACTGGGAGTCATTGATGACCAGGGACATTATCTCCACGCAAACAACATACTGGTCATGCTCTATTACTATCTGCTGAAATACAAGGGGTGGCGGGGACCTGCTGTGCGCAACCTGGCAACCACCCATGTGCTGGACAAGGTGGCAGAGAGCTTTGGGCAGAAATGCTACGAGGTGCCGGTGGGGTTCAAGCATATATCCGCGAAAATGCAGGAAACGGATGCCATTATAGGAGGCGAGTCCTCAGGCGGACTGACGGTAAAGGGCCATATACACGGAAAGGACGGCATCTATGCGGCGGCCCTTCTGGTGGAGATGATAGCTGTCAGCGGGAAGAGGCTGTCGGAGATAGCGGCGGATATCAGGAAGGAATATGGAGCCATCCATATGGCGGAGCGGGATTACAGGTTTACGCCAGAGGAAAAGGAACGAATCCATAACATCCTTATGGAGGAACGGAAACTGCCGGAAATGCCCTTTGAGACAGACCATGTTTCTTATATGGACGGATGCAAGGTATATTTTAAGAACGGCGGCTGGGTTATTGCCAGATTCTCTGGTACGGAACCGCTGCTTCGCATATTCTGTGAGATGGAATATGAACCGGATACAGTCAGGGTGTGCAATCTGTTTGAAGAATATCTGGGACTGTAGGAACAGGCCGGATAGACAGGAGATATAAAAATGGTAATCAAACCCCATCATTTTATGGACATTATCAAGCTGTATGGAGGCGGAATCCAGGTTTTTGTACCGGATACGGATTACGGCCATGATTTTTACCGGGCAGCAAATGAGATTATAGGGAATCACCGGATACAGATAAAAGTCACATCCGGGGCTGATGATATATGCGGGCCATGCAGGTTCCTGGGCAGTGACAAAACATGTACGGATTGTATTTCACATATAAAGGGAATCCGTTCCAAGAATAGCTACAATAAGATGCTGGATTGCCGCATCATGGATATTCTTGGCCTGGGTGAGGACGCTGTGTATACAGCTGAGGAATTGTGCCGGATAATGGGAGACTGTCCGGGGCTGGTGGCGGATGTGTGGAAGGAGGAAGCCGAAGCCTGCCGGGAAACGGCAAGGAAACGGCAGCAGCTGTTTGAGGCAGGGGTGAGAAAATATTTGGATCAGGGTAATGAAGTTATATGAATTGTGATTTAAGCAGTAATGTGTGAGGAAGGCTGCGGTTTCGTTGGCATGTGCCGGTGGAATTGCAGCCTTTTTTTGTGGATGAAGATGTAACTGTTTTGTATCGGATGTGGAAAAAGGAACGCCGGCAGACTGTAAGTCAGATGCTTCCATAAAAAAGAGAGGGAAGGGGGTGAAATTGGCGGATTATTTGCCTGGTTTTTGTATCAAAGTTGTAAAATTGTTTCTGGACTCTAGGTTCAAATGGTATAATGAGCCTAATTACTTTATTTTACAGGTCAATATATACAATCACCGGTTATAAGTCTTCGGGCAGAAAAGGGGCTCAGACTAAAGATGAGGAGGTACTGGTAATGGAGAAGGTGTCGGGGCAAAAGAGAAAAAGCAGATTAAGAGGCTGGGTATTCTGGCCTCCGTTTTTAGTGCTGCTGATGGTATTGATTTTGGGATTTGTGTCCCAGGATGCTTTTTTGAAGGTGGTCAATGGGGTAAAGGATTGGATTTGGGGGAATTTTAAATGGCTGTTCTCAGGTTATGGACTGGCAGCGGTGGGGGTATGCTTCTATGCCTGCTTTTCTAAATTTGGAAATACAGTGATTGGCGGAAAGGATGCCAAACCGATACTGGGCAAATTCAACTGGTTTGCAATCAGTTTGTGTACGACCATAGCCGCCGGTCTTATGTTCTGGGCAGCAGCAGAGCCGCTGTATCTTATGAGTGATCCATCGCCGTTTTTTGATATAGAGCCCAACTCACCTCAGGCTGCTGTTTTTGCCATGGCCCAGATGTATCTGCACTGGGGTATTACACCCTATGCAATTTATGCCCTGGCCGCAACTGTATTCGCGTTTACCTATTACAATATGAAGAAACCATTTTCATTGGGGGCCTGCATTTCGCCGTTGCTGGGGGAACGGGCAACAAAGGGAAGGCTGGCAGACATCATCGACGCCCTCTGTATTTTCATACTCTGCGCCGGTATGTCGGGTTCCCTGTCCACAGGGGCATTTTCTGTGGCGGGAGGCATATCCAACATAACAGGAATACCTACCAACGGCATTATGCTGATAATCGTCATGGCGGCCATTATCCTGGTATATACCATATCGGCGTCTTCGGGCATTATGAAGGGAATTAAGTGGCTTTCCAGCTTTAATGTATATATATTTTCATTCCTGATTCTGTTCATTTTCCTGTTTGGACCCACAAAATTCATATTGAACTTTGGCGTTGAATCAGTGGGAGAGCTGATGGATTCCTTCTTTATGCGCAACCTGTTTACGGATTCCATGAACCTGGGCAACAGCTCCTGGTCCAGCCTTGGGAACATGAAGGTAGGATACTGGGCCAGTTATCTGGCCTGGGCTCCGGTTACAGCCCTGTTTTTAGGAAAGCTGGCAAGGGGATACAAAATCAGGGACTGTATTATCATAAATCTGTTTGTGCCCACTGTTTTTTCCATGATTTGGGTTTCCATATTCGGAGGTACGGCTATCCACATGCATATGCAGGAAAGTCTGATTCCGCTGCTGGAGACTTCAGGGGCAGAATCCATTGTATATAAACTTTTCGAGGTGCTTCCCCTGAGACAATTGTGTATTCCCATATTCGTGCTGGCAACCTTCATATCTTTTGTTACGGCTGCGGATTCCAATACCAACGCAATTGCTTCTGTGTGCACCTCGGGAATGTCCGAGGAGGAAATGGAGGCACCGGCCGGCCTTAAGATACTATGGGGTATGATAATTGGTGTCATGGCAGCTGTCATGGCTGTTTTTACAGGAGTGGGGGGAGCCAAGACTCTTGCCAGCATAGGCGGTTTTCCATCCATGTTTCTGCAGATTGCATCCTGCGCCGCGTTGATTAAAATTATGCGCCATCCTGAAAAGTATGATAAATGCCGGCAGGATACAGGAAACGGAAAGGAAGATACAGGGGAGGGGAAACATGTACAGGATACTGATTGCGGAAGATAATAAGGCTATTTCCAATTTGATTAAAACCCATTTGTCTTTTGCCGGATATGATACCAGTCAGGTTTATGACGGGGAATTTGCACTGGAAATTTTGGAGGCGGAACCCTTTGATTTGCTGATTCTGGACTTAATGCTGCCAAAGGTAAGCGGAGTGGATATTCTCGCCAGGGTAAAGGATTGCCAGATGCCCATTATCGTGGTGACGGCCCTGGACGATTTGAGCAGTAAGGTCCAGTGTCTTCAGGTGGGGGCAGACGATTATATTACAAAACCATTTGACAGCATGGACCTTTTAGCCAGGGTGGGAGCGGTACTGCGCCGGTGCAGGCGCCGCCCCATGTCCCTCAATGTCAGGAATATCAGCGTGGACCCGGACCAGCACCGTGTGCTTAAGGATGGAAAGGAGATAGAGCTGACACCCAAGGAATTTGACCTGCTGTACTACTTGTGTTCCAACTGCGATAAGGTACTGACCAGAAAGGAAATCCTCTCCGATGTATGGGGATATAATTATGTGGGGGAGACCAGGACTGTGGATATCCATATCCAGAGGCTGAGAAAAAAGCTGGATTGGGAGGGCGCCATACAGACCATAACCAAGGTGGGGTATCTGCTTAAAGGGAGTGATGACAGATGAAGCTTTGGCAGAAAATATTTCTGGGCGCATTTATAGCCAGCGTGGCCATATTCTTTTTCTGCGGATTCTATATTGTGGTGACCGGGCTGCATTTTACGCTGGAAGGTGAGATGAAAAGGACGGAATATTACCAGTCTGTCTACGCCCGGAAAATAAAATCTTTTTTCCGGGAACCAGATGTGCAGAGCGGGCTGTCAGGGTTCATGGATGGTTTCAGGGAAGAACTGGCGGGTGAGGGAAGGTATCTTCAGGTCTGGGAGGGGGAGGAGCTTCGATATGACAGTTTTGAGAAGTTTCCTCCGGCACCGCGCTATACTTTCGTGGAGGGACAGGCAGCATATACGCCTACGTATATGAAGGATATAGGGGATTCCAGGTATCTGTACGTGGAGTCCGAATTTCCCTGTGACAATGCCATGTATAAGGTTGTGATGATTAAGGATTTATCTGATATATATAAATCCTGCGACATGCAGCTGAATATTTTTTTTGCTCTGTGCCTGATACAGGCTTTTATCACAGCCATGATTATGTTTCTGATTACCAAGAGAATTACCTCGCCCATTGAACGGCTGAATGAAGCGGCAAAGCTTATGGCTCAGGAATCCATTCCCCTTAAGCTGGCCGTTGAGGGGGAGGATGAAATCAGTGAGCTGTCCCATAACTTTAATCTGATGTCTGAGGCCATCAACAGGAACATTGATGATTACAAACAGATTGTAGGCAATCTGACCCACGAAATAAAAACCCCTCTCACATCCATCATTGGTTACGCAGAGCTGCTTAAGAATCATGAGTGTGACAGGGAGCTTCAGGAACAGGCATTGGATTATATCCTGGAAGAGGGAAAACGGCTGAATTCCATTACCCGGAAAATGATTAAGCTGTCGCGTATACAGCCGGGGCTGCTGAACATAGAGCGGCAGGACGTAAAAAAGATGCTGGAGACATCGCTGATGGCTGTGAGGATGAAGGCCGGGCAGAAACAGATTCATTTTACTTCGGATATTCCGGAGGGTATATTCTGCTATGGTGACAGAGAGTTTCTCATTACCATGATGGAAAATGTCCTGGACAATGCAATCAAGGCTTCCCATGAAGGCGGAGTCATTGAAGTCAGGGCAGCCGGCGAAGGGGGGGCACTGGCTTACATCCAGGTAACAGATCATGGAATCGGAATCCCGGCTGATATTCTGGATAAGATAGACCAGCCGTTTTTTAAGGGGGATAAGGCCCACAGCCAGGGAGGAGACGGTTTTGGCATGGGACTGGCCATTTGCAAGTCGGTGATGCTGCACCATCATGGCTCGCTGAAATATGAGAGTGTAGTGGGAGCGTATACCACGGTCACGATGAGGTTTCCCGCTGCTGATTACCTGCGACTGGAATCGCCGGAACAGACAGACCAGGTGAAAAAGGATTCTTTGTGGGTGTATGAGGCGTCCAACATCATACGCTGACAGTAAATTGGGACGGATTGTATCAAAGCTGTAACCAAACTGTTGTCTTTTGAACAAGAAGACGGCAGTTTGATTTTTATACGGTATAATGAGAGACAAGTTGAGACGCGTATCAACAAAAACCAAGAGAAGACGGTACAAAAGGGGGTTTTATAGTGAACAGTAATAAAAAATTTGATATGAAAAAGTGGACATCCCTGTTGGTGCTCTGCTGCGGTACAGGTGTTATTTTCCAGCTTCCCTATATCCGGAATACATTTTATATTCCTCTGGTGGAGGCCCTTAATCTAAGCAATGAGGAATTTGGAGCACTGTCCACGTCCTATGCAACCATTTCCATGATATGTTATTTCTTCGGCGGGTGGATTGCGGATCGCGTATCCCCAAGGAAGCTGCTGACTATTTCCTTCATATCCACGGGCCTGGTGGGACTTCTATTCTCCACCTTCCCCAGCTATGGCACCATGAGGCTGATATTTGCGGCCTTCGGTGTGACCACCGTACTTACATACTGGTCAGCGCTTATCAAGGCAGTGCGGTGTCTGGGGGACAGCAATGAACAGGGCCGCCTGTTCGGTATACTGGAGGGCGGAAGAGGAGTTGTGTCGGCAACGGCCGTGTTTGTGCTTCTGGGGCTTTTTAACAGCCTGGGAGGCGGAAAGTTCGGATTGAGCTGGGTGATTCGCTCCTATGCCCTGCTGGCCATCATAGTCGGCATTGCCCTTTGGTTCCTGATTAAGGATAAGAAGGAGGATGTGGTAAGCGGTACAAGCCTGGTGCAGCAGATTAAGAGCGTGCTCCTGATGCCCAAGATGTGGATGATATGTCTCATTATTTTTACAGCCTATTCCATCTATGCAATCCTCAGCTTCCTGCCGCCTTATATGGTATCTGTATATGGCATGTCCAAGAATTTCAGTGTCCAGATTGGAGGCATCCGTTACATCATACAGTTTGCAGGGGGAATCACAGGCGGTTTCCTGGCTGACAAGATTGGTTCCAGGATAAAGACAGTTCTGTTGGGGTATACGGCCATTATTGCATTTCTGATTGTGTTCCTGCTTACACCGCAGCAGCCTTCATTGGCCATGCTCTGTGTCTTTGATTTCATCCTGTTAAATGTAACCGTGTACGCGGTGAGAGGCATATACTTTGCAGTCATTGACGAGGCGCAGATTGACCGTTCTGTCACAGGCGCGGTTTCCGGTATGGCATCCTGTATCGGTTATCTCCCTGACGTATTTCTGTATACCATGATTGGACGCTGGATTGACCAGGGCGTACAGGGTTACCGCTCCATGTTCCTGTATGGCATCGGAACCTGTATTGTGGGCGCGGCAGTGGCGGTCATCCTGATTAAGAGTATCAGGAAAATCCCTGCAAAGGGTTAAGTGAATGAAGAGGGACAGCATTAAATTGGCAATGGAAATGAATAAAAAATTATATATATGTATGGAGGTATTTTATGAAAATCACAGGTATTGAAATCAAACAGTATGCAAAGCCATTGGACCCGCCATTCCTGGCATCATGGGATCCCAACCCACGGGTAAAATTCGCGTCTACCATTGTTTATGTATACACAGATGAGGGAATTACAGGAATCGGATCCGGCGATCTGATGACAGGCTTTGCGGGCCATGAGAAATTCTTTATCGGCAAGGATCCGTTTGAGATGGAAAACCATAACAAGATTATTGATAACATTGATTTCCATTATGGAAGGTGCTGGCCTTTAGACATTGCTCTATGGGATATCATTGGAAAGAAATGCGGACAGCCCATATATAAACTTCTGGGCGGGAAACAGGATAAGATAAAGGCATACTGCTCCTGCGGGGCCAGGATTCCGGCAGAGGAAAGAGCTGAGAAGGCCAGGGAATATGTGGAGATGGGATTTAAGGCAATGAAAATCCGTTTCCACCATGAGGATGTGAGAGAGGATATCAAGGTGGTAGAGGCTGTCCGTGGGGCCATTGGCGATAAGATGGAAATTATGGTGGACGGCAACCAGGCATGGAAAATGCCATGGGATGTGGAGCGTATCTGGGATTTGAAGAAGGCAGTGAAGGTGGCCAGGGAATTGGAGAAGCTGGGAGTATACTGGCTGGAGGAGCCGCTTCACCATGCGGATTACGACAATCTGGCCCGCTTAAGGGAGATGACGGATATCCGGATTGCAGGCGGTGAGATGAACCGCAGATGGCATGATTTCAGAGATTTGGCAGATAAGGGAAGCTATGACGTGTACCAGCCGGATACGGTGCTGTGCGGCGGCTTTACCCGCACCAAGAAGATTGCCGACTATGTGCAGTCCAAGGGAGCTGTTTTCTGTCCCCACACATGGTCCAATGGCGTGGGCCTTCTGGCTAACCTTCATATGGCCTGTGCTGTCAGCGACGCGGAATACCTGGAATACCCATTTGATCCGCCTGTATGGACGGTTGACCGCAGGGATTACATCCTTAAGGAGGAGGATAGAGTCCTGGTTGACAAGGATGGTTACATGCATGTTCCCCAGAAACCAGGACTTGGATTTGAGCCGGATGAGGAAGCGCTGAAGGAATATGAGATTAAGGATTACTATGTAGGTGAATAAGTATAGAAACCATAAGGGCGCTCCCTGTTCAGGCAGGGGGCGCCCTCAGGCATGTATGGGGCTCTGGTTGGAAAATGGTTAAAACACCGCAAACCTCACATAGGTCCGGTCATCAAAACTCTGGTTTCCTTTTACAAGCCCCTTTGTTCCTCTGTTTTCCCGGAGGCACTGAGGGTCTTTTTGCAACAACTCATCCAGGGACTTCTCGCTTTCAGCCAGGGTGTCTTTTAATACGGGGTAACCGTCGCTGGCCAGTACGACCTGGGTTTGGGGCGGGACCGGATAGACGGACACATGGTGAGAGTGAATGGCAAAACCGTCAAGTACATCATAGCCATAGGGCCGGTCCTGGTTGGCCAGAAGGAATTGGCGGCGCAGCAGAGGAAGGATGCAGGCCCGGCCCGGGTCATGCCGGGCAAAATCATCTTCGGATCCGCCTAAAATCAGTTCAGCCTGGTTATAGAGACAGCGGATTTCTGCCATGAGGCCGTCGATTTCCTTGCCGTGGGAGTGAAGGGTATCCCCGATAAGGCACTGACAGTCCCCAAAGGCCCACACTTCCCTTTTCTCACAGCTATACAGGATGACCACTGCCTGAAGCCGCTCCTCCGGGTGGTCCCTCAGGAATTCACGCCGTCCGCTTCCGGCTTTTGCTAAGGCCTGGTTTAAATATTCCATCGCAGAAGCAGCGTCTATGCCGGGCTCCATGGTTTTAAGAGCCTGGGCCAGTATCTCCCTGGCATAGCGCCCGCTGGTCATGGGAGAAAGAAAAACGGATCCGCCTTCTGACCCATCCGGCCAAGTAAGCTCTCCCTTGCTGGTGACACCGTCTATGACAGCGATAAAGTCATTGCTGATAAAAAGACCGTCCTCGCATTTCTTCTGGTCCGGGTATTTGGAACAGATAAATTGTTCAATGATTTGGACACCCATATTGTTTGCCTCCGTTTAACGGTAATTTCCGCGTTCTGTCTTAAGGGTAACACGGGGCAGGAATGATTTCAATGGCTTCGTCAATGGAAAAATGGGTTTTTCTTTGGTATAATGTAGCAAATGGGACTGATTGACATTGGGGCGCCAATGCCGGGAAGGAAACAAGCGTATGAAAAAGACTGTCATGGGTATGAAGGCAGCTGTGAAGGGTAAAAGAGGGAGTGTGAAGGGGATAAATAGGACTGCCTGGGGAAAACGGGATATAGCGTTCTGTGCCCTATGCTTTTTGTGTGTAGCAGCTCTTTCCTCATGCCAGTCAGGTCCGCAGACAGCTCCCATGCCCGCTGTGCCGGACCTGGTTCTCTATACGGCCCAGGAGGAAGAGATATATGAGCCCATCATCAAGGAGTTTGAGGAGCGCACCAACCTGATGGTGAAGGTGGAACGGGGGTCCTCCGAGGAAATGACAGGCAGACTGGAGAATGAGGAGGAAAAACCGGATTGGGATGTGGTGTTTGGAGTGGGGATAGAGACCCTGGAACAGACCAAGGAACATTGGCAGGTATATAAAAGCCCGGAGGCAGCATTTATAACAGATAGCTTCCAATGTGAGGATAACCGGTGGACCAGCTTCTCCGCCCTGCCTCTGGTCATCATGTACAATACAAATGTGGTGACCTACCGCGAACTGCCGGTGGGGTGGAACAGCCTTCTGGAGCCCAGGTGGAAGGGAAGGATTGCATTTGTGGACCCGCGCCGGTCTGATGTGTATTCGGCTGCCCTTGTGACGGCTGTCCATACATGGGAGAAAAAGGGGGATTATCTGGAACGGTTTATGGAAAATCTGGAATATGGCACCCTGGACAGTATGCAGGAGGTGAATGCCGGTATCCTGGATGGAAGGTATTCCCTTGGGGTCACCATGGAGGAGTCCGCCCAGGCCCTGCTGTCAGAGGGAGCTGACGTGGATTATATTTATCCCCAGGAGGGAACCACGGCCCTTCCGGACGGCACAGCCATTGTAAAGGGATGCGCGAATCCTGACGCTGCCAGGCAGTTCCTGGATTTTACGGTGAGCAGGGATACCCAGAGGATTCTGGTGTCGGATTTAAACCGCCGCTCCGTGAGAGGAGATGTGCCGCCGCTGCCGGGATTGTCGCCCATTGGCAGGCTGCCGCTGATTGAGATGGACCTGGAGGAGCTTTCCAGGGAAAAGAAGGATGTACTGGCCAGGTGGAACAGCATTCTGTCCCGGCAAAATGCGGGGGGGGGGGGCATGAAATGATATGGTACCGGAGACTCTCTTTTAAAACCAGGGTATTTCTGGGCTGCCTTCTGGTGGCTTTGGTGCCCCTTACATTTTCAAGTGTTGTGATGATGCGTCTGTTTACTGCCTCAATCAACCGCCAGATAACCGTGGACGGAAACCAGCAGCTGGAAGAAGTCAGGGAACGGTTTACCCAGATGTTGGAAAATTGCCAGAAAGCTTGTGAAACGCTGACAGAGGACGGTTCTGCGGCATGGGTCATGATTGACAATAAGACCATAGAGTTCCAGAAGGATTTGTATTTGTCCATGTACCAGGCGGTTCAGGAGATATACAGCCATGCGCAGTTCAGTATCTATGATGCGGGCGGGAAACTGCGTTTTACCACGGATACGGCGCCCAAGAGCAGCCGTCTGCCTGTGAACTGGGGACTGCTCAACAAGGCGTCGGGGGAGCAGGGAATCACCTATTACAGGACAGATCCTTACCTGCCGTCCTCCGGCAGCGACGTGCTGATGCAGGGTGCATTTTCACTGGAGAGCACCCACGGGGCCAGGACCGGGTATGTGGTGCTGGACTTTACCAGGGAAAATTTTGACAACCTGCTGAACGGTTTTTATTCGTCCGGTGATACACTGCTGGTACTGGATTCCCACCAGAAGCCCCTGTACTGTTCCAGGCCGGAATACGGGGAACGTGAAATCAGTGATATAATCGGGCATACCATATCGGGCCAGGGCGGGACGGAAAAAGAGGGGGTATATACCAGATATCTGTGGACCAGGGAACCTTCCCAGGGCTTTTACATCCTGCTGCGCTGCTCCGCTCCCATCAGCGCCCCGGCCGTGCGCACCATGGGTACGGTGAGCCTTGCGCTGTCCGGCCTGGGACTGGTGCTCTGCCTTTTCATATCAGGCGCGTTGTCCCGGAGCATCGGCCAGCCGGTGAGCTTGTTGGACAAGGCCATGGCAAAGGTCAAAAAAGGGGATTTGTCCATCCGCATCCGCACCAACCGGCAGGATGAACTGGGCAGGCTGACAGAGAGTTTTAACCAGATGACCGGGGACCTGCAGAAGTACCTGGATGATACGGTGCAGAAGCAGAAGGATTTAAATAAGACCACGCTTAAGCTGTACCAGACCCAGCTGAACCCTCATTTTCTCTATAATACCCTGGATTCCATCAAGTGGAACGCCAGAATCAACCAGGTTCCGGAGATTGCAGTGCTGGCGGAAAACCTGGCTGTCATTCTGAGAAAAAGCATATCCAGCCGGCCTTTTATCACACTCAGAGAGGAGCTTGAGACCATCGAGAGCTATGTGGAGATACAGAAAATACGTTTTACAGGGCGGTTCCTGTATGAGACAGAGATACCGGACCAGCTGGAGGACTGCATGGTGCCCAAGATGATCCTGCAGCCCCTGGTTGAAAACGCCATTATCCATGGACTGGACGGCTGCGGACACGGCTACATCTGTATTTACGCGTTCCAGAAAGAGGGGATACTTAACATATCGGTGACAGACAACGGATGCGGCATGAGCCGGGAGATGGAGGACTGGATTAACAGCGACGCTCCGGCAAAGAGGGACGGCCATCTGGGATTGTACAATGTTATCAACATATTGAAAATATATTACGGACAGGAGTACGGTGTGAAGGCGGCTGTCACGGAGGATGGGACCACCATCACCCTCAGGCTGCCGGTTCAGAAGGAGGTACCGGATGTATAAAGTCATTGTGGTGGAAGACGAGACAATGGTCAGGCGCGGGATTATCCTGACCATTGACTGGGCGGCACTGGACTGTGTGATTGCAGGGGAGGCTGCCAACGGGGAGGAGGGGGCAGAGCTGGCGGTCCGCCTGTCCCCGGATATAATTGTGACGGATGTGAAGATGCCCAGAATGGACGGCGTGGAGATGATAACAAAACTGCGGGAACAGGGCTGCCGGGCCAAATTCATTATTTTGACGGCCTACAGCGATTTTAAATACGCCCAGAGCGCTCTCAGGCTGGGAGTCAGCGACTATCTGTTAAAGCCTTTGAGGGACGGCGATTTGGAACAGGCGGTGAGGCACATCAGAGAGCAGATGGAAGAACATCCGGCAAAGGAGGAGGAGACAGACACGGCTCCGGTCCTGCGCTTTCATTCCGATAAAAAATCCAAGAATAAGTATGTGGAGGCAGCCACCCGGTATATCAGGGAGCATTACCGGGAGGATATCACCATCAGCACCGTGGCCTCTTTTCTGGAAATCAGCGAAGGCTACCTGAGCCGGGTCTTTAAGAAGGAAACCGACTACACCTTTACCAACTATCTGGCCTATTACCGGATGCAGATGGCCATGAACCTGCTAAAGGACTGCCGGGTAAAGGTATACGAGGTGGCGGACCAGGTGGGCTATTCAGACACAGCGTATTTCAGCGCGCAGTTTAAGAAGATACTGGGGGTGTCGCCGTCCGAGTATCAGGACAGGTGCAGATAGCGGCGGGGGTTCACAGAGGTTATAAATAGGAAAAACAGGGAAAAATGTAGTACTATACATTGAAAAATTCTTATGCTATACTTATTGAGGATGTCTGTCCCTGCCGGGATGGAGGTCCGGATATACCGGTTTAGGGCATTTCCGGGGTTTTGGAAACCAGGCCGGCAGCGCAAGGGGGAACCAATCACTATGTTGGGATTTAACGATATATTAGGACATGAACAGATAAAGGAACATTTCCGCAACGCAGTGCAGACAGGGAAGGTTTCCCATGCGTATATACTGAGCGGCGAGGCTGGAATGGGAAGGAAATCCCTGGCCAATGCATTTGCCCTCAGCCTGCTTTGCGAAAAGGGGATGGAGGAGCCCTGTATGCAGTGCCATGCCTGCAAACAGGTACTTTCCGGAAATCACCCGGATCTTATTTACGTGACACATGAAAAGCCCGCCAGCATCGGCGTGGACGATATAAGGGAGCAGATTAACGATACCATCCAGGTACGTCCCTACAGCAGTTATTATAAGATATATATAGTGGATGAGGCGGAGAAGATGACCGTACAGGCCCAGAACGCCCTTCTTAAGACCATTGAAGAGCCCCCTGCCTATGCGGTTATCCTGCTTTTGACCACGAATCAGGACGCGTTTCTGCCCACCATCCTGTCAAGGTGTGTACAGCTTAAGCTGAAGCCTTTAAAGGACAGCGTGGTAAAGGAATATCTGATTCAGTCTCTGGGAGAAAATGAGAGCGAGGCTGATATATACGCGGCTTTTGCCAGAGGCAATCTGGGCAAGGCCATCCACCTGGCCCAGTCGGAGGAGTTTGGGGTGATGTACCGGGAGATGCTTCATCTGCTGAAGCACATCAAGGATACGGATATATCCGAGCTTTTAGACTACATCCGCAAGGTTAAGGAGGAGAATCTGGATATCAGGGAATGCCTGGACTTTATGCAGATGTGGTACAGGGATATCCTGATGTATAAAACCACAAAGGATATTAACCTGCTGATATTTAGGGATGAATTCTCCGCTGTTAAGAGTGTCAGCACCACAAGCGGCTATGACGGTCTGGAGAAAATTCTGGAAGCCATTGACAAGGCCAGAATCAGGCTGGACGCCAACGTGAACACCGAACTGGTCATGGAGCTGATGCTTCTTACTATGAAGGAGAATTAGGACGTGTCAGGGCTGCAAGAGAAGGAGAACACAGAATGATTACAGTAATCGGGGTGCGCTTCCGCACCGCAGGAAAGATATATTATTTCGACCCCGCAGGCCGCCAGATTAAGACAGGCGACCATGTTATCGTGGAGACGGCCAGGGGGATTGAGTACGGGTATGTGGTTCTGGGCAACCGGGAAGTGGATGAATCCAAGGTGGTTCCGCCCTTAAAATCAGTGATCCGTATGGCCACGGATGAGGATGAGACGGCAGAGGCCAGGAACAAGCAGAAGGAGAGGGATGCCTTTAAAATCTGCCAGGAAAAAATCAAAAAGCATCATCTGGATATGAAGCTCATTGACGCCGAATACACATTTGATAATAATAAGGTCCTGTTTTACTTTACCGCCGACGGCAGAATTGATTTCAGGGAGCTGGTGAAGGACCTGGCCAGCGTGTTTAAGACCAGGATTGAGCTGCGCCAGGTAGGCGTCAGGGACGAGACTAAAATTATGGGAGGCATCGGCATCTGCGGAAGGGCGCTGTGCTGCCATTCCTATCTGTCTGAATTCATTCCTGTTTCCATCAAGATGGCAAAGGAACAGAACCTGTCCTTAAATCCCACCAAGATATCAGGCGTGTGCGGACGCCTTATGTGCTGCCTTAAGAATGAAGAGGAGACATATGAGGTATTAAACAGCAAGCTGCCCAATCCCGGAGACTATGTGACCACAAGCGACGGGTTAAAGGGCGAGGTGCACAGCGTCAACGTGCTGCGCCAGCAGGTTAAGGTCATAGTGACCGTGGAGCGGGACGAAAAAGAAATCAGGGAATACAAGGTGGACCAGCTTAAGTTCAAGCCCAGGAAAAAGAAGGGCAAGGGCGGCGGAGAAAAGCATGGAGGCGACACGCCGGACGCAGAGCTTAAGCAGCTGGAAGCCCTTGAAAAGAAGGAAGGAAAGTCGAAGCTGGATGACAACTGATACAGTTACGGTGAAACACACTTGGCGTCAGGAAGGAACCATTATGCTGCGGGACGACGAGCGGATCGATGATTTGCAGCGCAACCATTATGGAATCATCCAGAGGAAGGGCGCATTCTGCTTCGGCATGGATGCCGTCCTTCTGTCCGGCTTTGCCGTTGTGAAAAAGGGGGAAAAGGTGCTGGACCTGGGAACAGGCACAGGCATCATTCCTATTCTTCTTACCGCCAAGACAGAGGGAAGCCACTTTACCGGCCTGGAGATACAGGAAGAGTCCGCGGACATGGCCAGACGGAGCGTGGCATATAATCATCTGGAAGGCAAGGTGGACATTGTCACCGGCGATATAGTGGAGGCCAGCAGGTTGTTTGCACTGGCTTCTTTTGATGTGGTAACCACGAATCCCCCCTATATGAATGAATCCCATGGGCTTAAGAATCCGGGGGATGCCAAAGCCATTGCACGCCATGAGGTTAAATGCACGCTGGAGGATGTGGTGAGGGAGGGAACCCGGGTCCTGAAGCCGGGAGGCCGTTTTTTCATGGTCCACAGGCCCAGACGGCTGATTGAAATTATCACTGTCATGAAGCGCCATGGCCTGGAGCCCAAGCGCATGAAGATGGTCCATCCTTATGCGGACCGGGAGGCCAATATGGTGCTCATAGAGGCTGTGAGGGGAGGCGGTCCTCTCCTTAAGATGGAAGCTCCGGTCATTGTCTTTGACCAGAATGGGGAGTATTCCCCGGAGATACGGACCACCTACGGATATTGACGGATGATGGCAGCGTCCAAAGAACAGACGCTTAAATGTTCCGGGAACAGACGCTTAAGCATCCAAAGAACAGAAGGGAGAGGGCCATGGCAGGAACACTATATCTCTGCGCAACGCCAATCGGCAATCTGGAGGATATTACCTTCAGGGTACTCAGGACATTAAAGGAAGTGGATTTGATTGCGGCAGAGGATACGCGCCACAGCATCAAGCTTCTGAATCATTTTGATATAAAGACTCCCATGACCAGCTACCATGAGTATAACAAGGTGGACAAGGCCAGATACCTGGTGGGCCAGCTGGAAGAAGGGGTGGACATAGCCCTGATTACGGACGCGGGCACCCCCGGTATATCGGATCCGGGAGAAGAACTGGTAAGGCAGTGCTATGAGGCGGGAATCCAGGTCACCTCTCTTCCTGGTCCGGCAGCATGTATCACGGCCCTTACCATGTCAGGGCTATCCACCAGGAGATTCTGCTTTGAGGCGTTTCTGCCCTCTGAGAAGGGGGATAAGAAGGAGCGGGCCAGAATCCTGGAGGAGCTGAGGCAGGAGACCAGGACCATTATCGTATATGAGGCGCCCCACCATCTGGTGAGAACACTTGAAGATTTATATAAGGTCCTTGGGGACAGGAACATAACCATATGCAGGGAGCTTACGAAAAAATATGAGACAGCCTACAGGACCACGTTCCGGGATGCCCTGGAACACTACCATGAGGAGGAGCCTAAAGGAGAGTGTGTCATAGTAATAGAAGGAAAGCCTCTGGAGGAGCTGCGAAAGGAGCAGATAAGCCGCTGGGAAGAGATGGAAATTCAGGAACATCTGGCCTTCTATACGGACCAGGGCATGGATAGGAAGGAAGCCATGAAGGCAGTGGCCAGGGACCGGGGAATCACAAAGCGGGATGTGTACCAGCAGCTTCTGTGATGGGGACGCAGACAATATGGGATGAGAATGATTTGGAACGATACGCAAAGAGATAGAGAGAACCTGCGGCGTATATGCCTTCTGATGTTGAGAAGGAGCCGCAGGTTCTCTCTATGTACGTGTTTTGATTACTCGGTGACATTAAGGCCGGCTAATTTAGCCAGTGCGACAACGGACTGACGCGATACTTTTTTGCCTTCATATTCCAGCAAATCGTCAGTGCTTCCGGTGAAGATGTCAGCACATTCTGCCTTCTTCAGGATGATACAGTCATCCTGAACCGTGATTTCAAGACCATCTTTCACATCCAAATCAAGGCTTCTTCTTAATTCGATGGGAAGGGTGATTCTGCCGAGTTCATCCAATTTACGGATAACACCTGTAGTTTTCATGGTTAATACCCCCTTGTGAAATGTATTCGCCCCATTTGTACAAGTTTAACTTACCAAATTCAGGGAGCAAAGTCAATATATGTAAATGTCAGAATTGGTAAGAAATGTAAGAGAACAGTAAAGTTAACAAAAAGCGACAAAAAATATTTCTTGACAAATACTTACGTTTCCTGTAGTATTACTTTGATGTTCAAAGTATTTCCTCTGAGCAAGCAAAAGAAGGAAGGCATGAGTCCGCTGATTGCTGATGGATTCGGGATGGGTAAGAAGAATGACAACAAGAATCGTAGGAACCGGTTCATATGTACCGGAGCAGATTGTGACCAATGACGACCTTGCAAAGATTGTGGAGACCAACGACGAGTGGATCCGCAGCCGGACGGGGATAGGGGCGAGAAGGATTGCCACCAGCGAAAGCACCTCCTATATGGCGGCTGAAGCCTCAATCAAAGCGCTGGAGAATGCAGGCGTAAAGCCTGAGGAAATAGACCTTATACTGCTGGCCACCTCATCGCCGGATTACTGTTTTCCCAATGGCGCATGCGAGGTACAGGGCCGCATAGGCGCGGTAAACGCAGCCTGTTTTGACCTGAGCGTGGCCTGCACCGGATTTGTCTATGCGCTGAATACAGCCCATGCATTTATAAGCAGCGGCATCTATAAGACAGCTCTTGTGATTGGCGCAGACGTGCTCAGCAAGCTGATTGACTGGACGGACCGGGGAACCTGTGTGTTATTTGGAGACGGCGCAGGCGCAGTGGTGGTAAAAGCCGATGAAACCGGTATTCTGGGAATGAACATGCACTCAGACGGAACAAAAGGCGGAGTGCTGACCTGCGGTTCCAGGACCAATGGAAATTTCCTCATGGGCAAGAAGCCGGAGCTGGGATATATGACCATGGACGGCCAGGAAGTATTTAAATTTGCAGTAAAAAAAGTACCGCAGTGCATAATGGAAGTACTGGACGATACAGGCGTAAAGGCAGAGGATGTCAGGTATTTCGCAATCCATCAGGCCAATTACCGGATCATTGAATCCATAGCAAAACGCCTGAAGGTAAATGTGGACCGTTTCCCGGTGAATATGGAACACTACGGCAATACATCAGGGGCATCAGTTCCCCTCCTTTTAGATGAGATGAACCGTAAGGGAATGCTGTCAGCAGGAGACAAAGTGGTGCTGTCCGGATTCGGCGCAGGCCTTACCTGGGGTGCGGCCCTGTTAGAGTGGTAAAAATAAAATTATAATATAAATCAAGAAAATGTAAAAGGAGAACAACAACCATGTTAGAGAAGATGAAAGAAATTATTGCAGAGCAGTTAAGCGTAGAGGCAGATACCGTTACAGAGGCTTCCTCCTTCAAAGAAGATTTAGGCGCTGACTCCTTAGACCTGTTTGAGCTGGTTATGGCTCTGGAGGATGAGTACTCTGTAGAGATTCCTGCTGAGGATTTAGAGCAGTTAACCACGGTCGGAGAGGTTATGAACTACTTAAAAGCCAAAGGCGTAGAGGCATAAATAGCAGATAGGGTTTGACAACGGCGTGTGGATGAATTGAAGCACGCTGTTACTTTAATAGGGGAAAGCCCAGGAAATGTAGAACTGGAGGTAGAACAATGAAAACAAGAATTACAGAAATGTTAGGAATTGAATATCCTATTATTCAGGGCGGCATGGCCTGGGTAGCAGAACACAACCTGGCAGCAGCCGTATCCGAAGCAGGCGGTTTCGGACTGATTGGCGGTGCCAATGCACCGGGGGAAGTGGTGCGCGACGAGATCCGCAAGGCCAGAGAGCTGACAGATAAGCCTTTTGGCGTCAATGTCATGCTGCTGAGCCCCCATGCGGAGGATGTGGCAAAGGTGGTTGTGGAGGAAGGCATCAAGGTGGTTACCACCGGTGCCGGAAACCCCGAAAAATATATGGAAATGTGGAAGGCAGCAGGCATTAAGGTGATTCCTGTGGTAGCAAGCGTGGCCCTGGCCCGCCGTATGGAGAAGTACGGGGCGGACGCAGTGGTGGCTGAGGGCATGGAGTCCGGCGGCCATATAGGAGAGCAGACCACCATGACGCTGGTTCCCCAGGTAGCGGACGCTGTTTCCATTCCTGTTATCGCGGCAGGCGGTATCGGAGACGGAAGAGGAATAGCCGCGGCCTTTATGCTGGGTGCTGAGGCAGTCCAGATGGGAACCAGGTTCGTGGTTGCCAAAGAATCCATTGTACATGAGAATTATAAGCAGCGCATTATCAAGGCCAAGGATATTGATTCCACGGTCACAGGACGCAGCCACGGCCATCCTGTAAGAGGTCTCAGGAACCAGATGACCAGGGAATACATCAAACTGGAGCAGGAGGGCAAGTCCTTTGAGGAGCTGGAGTACCTGACTCTGGGAACCCTGCGCAAAGCGGTTATGGAAGGTGATGTAAACGGCGGAACCGTTATGGCCGGACAGATTGCAGGCATGATATCCAAGGAGCAGACCTGTAAGGAGATGATTGAGGAAATCATGGCACAGGCAGGTAAGCTGATGGGCTGGAACTAATACCTCACGGCGTATTTTGCCGGCAGGAACCAGTTGATTGGGACAGGATTTAGGATAAGGAGATAACAGGTATGAGCAAGATTGCATTTATTTTCCCTGGACAGGGAGCCCAGGCCTGCGGAATGGGCCAGGATTTCTATGAGCAGACTGAGACCGGAAAAAGAATCTTTGACAAGGCAACAGAGTTAATGGGATTTTCCATGCCCCAGCTGTGCTTTGAGGAAAATGACAGGCTGGATATCACGGAATACACCCAGGCAGCCATGGTAACCGCCAGCATCGCCATGATGCGTGTTCTGGAAGAAAATGGAATTAAGCCGGATGTGGCCGCGGGACTCAGCCTTGGAGAGTACTGCGCCCTGGCAGCTGCCGGAGTCATGAGTGATGAGGATGCCATCCGTACCGTCCGCCAGAGGGGAATACTTATGCAGGAGGCCGTACCTGTGGGCGAGGGCGCCATGGCAGCTATCCTGGCCCTGGACGCTTCTGCCATCGAAGAAGTGACAGGAGCCATGGAAGGTGTGTGGATTGCCAATTATAACTGTCCGGGACAGATTGTAATTTCCGGTGAGAAGGCTGCTGTGGAAGACGCCTGTGAGAAGTTAAAGGCAGCCGGAGCAAAGAGGGCAGTGATGTTAAATGTCAGCGGACCCTTCCATTCCGGTATGCTGGCAGATGCAGGCGAGAAGCTGGGAGAGGTCCTTTCCCAGGTGGAGCTTCATGAGCCGCAGATTCCTTATGTGGCCAATGTGACGGCACAGTATGTTAAGAACGCCGCAGAGGTAAAGGAGCTGCTCACAAGGCAGGTTTCATCCTCGGTCAGATGGCAGCAGAGCGTGGAAGCCATGATTGCGGACGGCGTGGACACCTTCATCGAGATTGGACCAGGTAAGACCCTGGCCGGCTTCATGAGGAAAATAAGCAGGGACGTGAAAACCCTCAATGTGGAAAAATTAGAAGATATCAGTAAAGTAGCGGAAGCACTTAAGTCATAAGCAGGAGGAGAGACCATATGCTGGAAGGAAAGATTGCACTGGTAACAGGCGCAAGCCGCGGAATCGGCCGTCAGATTGCCCTTACACTGGGCCGGGAAGGCGCATCCGTAATCGTGAATTATAATGGCTCTGCGGCAAAGGCAGAGGAAGTAGTGAAGGAAATCGAAGCAGCAGGAGGCAAGGCAGAGGCAGTTCAGTGCAATGTTTCCGATTTTGAGAGCTGCGGCAGGATGATGGCGGACGTGGTTTCCAGGTATGGCCGTCTGGATATCCTGGTGAACAATGCGGGAATCACCAGGGACAACCTGCTTATGAAGATGTCAGAGGAAGATTTTGACGCTGTCATAAGCACGAACCTGAAGGGCGTATTTAACTGCATCAAGCATATTTCCCGCCAGATGTTAAAGCAGAAGGCAGGAAGAATCATCAACATCTCCTCCGTATCAGGGGTTCTGGGCAATGCGGGCCAGGCCAATTACTGCGCGGCCAAGGCCGGCGTCATCGGCATCACCAAATCAGCTGCCAGGGAGCTGGCCAGCAGGGGAATCACGGTAAATGCAGTGGCTCCTGGTTTCATTGCAACGGAGATGACCGATGTTCTCAGCGACAGCGTAAAGGCAGCTGCCACGGAGCAGATTCCAATGAAACATTTCGGAAGTACCCAGGACATTGCAGAGACAGTTGCTTTCCTGGCTTCTGATAAGGCAGGATATATCACAGGCCAGGTCTTAAGCGTAGACGGCGGAATGGCCATGTAGGATGACCTGGAATATTTTCCGGGCTGAAAAGAACAGGAGTGAGATAGTATGAAAACAAGAGTAGTAGTAACCGGTATGGGTGCCATTACTCCCATTGGAAATGATGTGGAGAGCTTCTGGCAGGGACTTAAGGATAAGACAGTTGGAATCGGCCCCATTACTTATTTTGATACAACCGATTATAAGTGCAAGCTGGCCGCAGAGGTAAAGGGATTTGATCCAAAACAGTACATGGATGCCAAGGCAGCCCGCCGTATGGAGGCATTTTCTCAGTTTGCGGTGGCTGCATCCAAGGAAGCTCTGGAGCAGTCCGGCATTGATATGGAGAAGGAGGATCCCTACCGAGTAGGCGTGTGCGTGGGATCCGGCATCGGCTCTCTCCAGGCCATGGAAAAGGATGTAAAGAAGCTTAACGAGAAGGGACCCAGCCGTGTGAACCCCCTTCTGGTGCCACTCATGATAAGCAACATGGCCGCAGGCAATGTTGCCATCCAGTTCGGGCTTAAGGGAAAATGCTTCAACGTGGTAACTGCATGCGCAACCGGAACCCATTCCATCGGTGAGGCGTTCCGTTCCATTCAGTACGGCGAGGCGGACGTGATGGTGGCCGGCGGAGCAGAGGCCAGCATTACCCCTATCGGCATTGCGGGATTTACCTCCCTTACAGCCCTGAACACCACAGAGGACGCTTCCAGGGCATCCATCCCCTTTGACGAGGACAGAAATGGTTTTGTTATGGGCGAGGGAGCCGGCGTGGTAGTGCTGGAGTCCCTGGAACATGCAAAGGCCAGAGGAGCCAATATCCTGGCAGAGGTAGTTGGATACGGCGCCACCTGTGACGCCTTCCACATCACTTCCCCTGCAGAGGACGGAAGCGGCGCAGCCCGTGCCATGGAGAACGCCATCAAGGATGCAGGCATGGCTGCGGAGGATATTGACTATGTCAATGCCCACGGCACCAGCACCCATCACAATGATTTGTTTGAGACAAAGGCCATCAGACTGGCTTTGGGAGACCATGCGGAAAAAGTGAAGATTAACTCCACCAAATCCATGATTGGCCATCTTCTGGGAGCAGCAGGCGGCGTGGAGTTTATCACCTGTGTGAAGTCCATCCAGGATGGATTTGTCCATGCCACAGTAGGACTTGAGAAGCCGGGAGAGGGCTGCGATCTGGATTACACCATGGGCGACGGCGTTTCCATGAACGTGGATGTGGCCATCAGCAATTCCCTTGGATTTGGCGGACATAATGCCAGCCTGATTGTGAAAAAGTTCAGCGAATAATAGGAGGCCATGAGCTATGAACGTAGATGAAATCATAAAATTAATGCAGGCAGTTTCAGACAACGGGCTGACCAGCCTGGAGTTAAAGGAAGGAGAGCTTAAGCTTTCACTGAAGCGCGAAAAAGAGATGCCTCAGATTGTAACGGTAAGCGCTCCGTCCCCAGACGCGCCGTCCATGCAGATGGCAGCTATGCAGAACGGCCTGGCAGCTCCATCCATGATGTCCCCGGCCATGATGCCTCAGGGTGTGATGATGCCTCAGGCAGCCCAGGACACGGCTGGCCGCGCTGATATTGGTTCAGACAAGGTAGTTACTTCCCCCTTGGTGGGAACCTTCTACAATGCTTCTTCACCGGACGCTGCTCCTTTTGTACAGGAAGGAGATACCGTGAAAAAGGGCCAGGTACTGGGAATTATCGAGGCCATGAAGCTGATGAATGAGATTGAGAGTGAATACGACGGTATCGTGGAAGCTGTCCTTGTGAACAACGAGGAAGTGGTGGAATACGGCCAGCCATTGTTCCGCATCAAATAATACCAAAAGACGGAGGGATTTAAGGATATGTTGATGGGAGTTAAAGAAATCCAGGAGATCATACCGCACAGGCATCCTTTCCTGCTGGTGGATTGTATTGAGGAGCTGGAACCAGGCGTGCGCGCCGTGGGATATAAATGCGTGACCTATGATGAGTCATTTTTTAAGGGACACTTTCCGCAGGAGCCGGTTATGCCGGGCGTGCTGCTGATTGAGGCCCTGGCCCAGACAGGGGCAGTGGCTATTCTGTCCCAGGAAGGGTTCAAGGGAAAGGTGGCTTACTTTGGAGGCATCGAAAAGGCTAAGTTCAAACGCAAGGTAGTGCCGGGCGACAGAGTAAAGCTGGAGTGCGAAATCATCAAGCAGAAGGGACCGGTTGGCGTGGGAAAGGCCACTGCGACGGTTGACGGAAAGCTGGCGGTGAGCGCAGAGCTAACATTCATGGTAGGTTAGGGAATCGAGGGAGAATGCCGATGTTTAACAAGATTTTGATTGCCAATAGAGGTGAGATTGCGGTCCGCGTTATCCGGGCCTGCCGTGAGATGGGAATTCAGACCGTGGCCGTATATTCCGAGGCTGACAGGGACTGTCTTCACACCATGCTGGCCGACGAGGCTATCTGTATCGGGCCCGCAGCCTCCACGGACAGTTATCTGAATATTGAGAGGATTCTGGCAGCCACAGTGGCCATGAAGGCGGACGCCATCCATCCGGGATTCGGCTTCCTGTCTGAGAATGCCAGGTTTGCCAAGCTGTGCGCCGAGTGCAATATTGCGTTTATCGGGCCCAGCGCGGAAATTATCAATAAGATGGGCAATAAATCCGAAGCCCGAAAAACCATGATGGAAGCAGGGGTGCCTGTGGTGCCTGGCAGCAAGGAACCGGTCCACGCGGCTGAGGACGGTCTGGCCATGGCAAAAGAAATCGGCTTCCCGGTGATGATTAAGGCGTCATCCGGCGGCGGCGGCAAGGGCATGAGGATTTCCAGAAGCCCGGAGGACTTTACCGAGCTCTTTAACGCGGCCCAGATGGAGTCGGTGAAGGGATTTTCCGACGACACCATGTATATTGAGAAATACATTGAAAAGCCAAGGCATGTGGAGTTCCAAATCATGGCCGACAAGCACGGCAATGTGGTCCATCTGGGAGAGCGTGACTGCTCCATCCAGAGACGCCACCAGAAGGTGCTGGAGGAAGCTCCCTGTGATGTGATTTCACCCGGCCTGCGAAAAGCCATGGGCGATACCGCCGTAAAGGCAGCCAAGGCAGTGGGATATGAGAATGCGGGAACCATAGAATTCCTTCTGGATAAGGATAAGAACTTTTATTTCATGGAGATGAATACCAGGATTCAGGTGGAGCATCCTGTTACTGAGATGGTTACGGGAATGGACCTGATTAAGGAGCAAATCCGGGTGGCTGCAGGGGAAACCTTAAGCGTCAGCCAGGAGGATGTGAGGATTGAAGGCCATGCCATTGAGTGCCGTATCAATGCCGAGAATCCCTCTAAGAACTTCATGCCATGTCCGGGACGCATCACCAATGTTCACATTCCCGGAGGCAACGGAGTCCGCGTGGACACCCATATTTACAATGATTATAAGGTGCCTGCAAACTATGACTCCATGCTGATGAAGCTGATAGTATATGACAAGGACCGGGAGGCGGCCATATCCAAGATGCGCAGCGCCCTGGGCGAGGTAATCATAGAGGGAATAGAGACAAATATCAACTTCCAGTATGAAATCCTGGAAAATGACGCATTCCAGCAGGGAGATACAGACACCAGCTTTATTGAGAAGCATTTCCCGGACTATGTGCGGTGATTTTGTGCCGCTGACGGGAAGGAAACATCGACCATACTAAATTGTTAAAGACCCCGCTAAGTATGGCGAAGTGCTTTCGCACATTAGCGCCTGGAGGACAGGAGCTGGCGTGCGCAGTGCAAATGCGCGGTACAAGTGCGCGATGCAGAAAGGAAATTGCTATGTTGCGGAACATGTTCAAAAAAACGTATACGAAAATAGATACGAAATATAAGCCCCAGGCCGGTTCCGACCAGGAGCCGGTGATCCCGGAAGGATTATGGCGCAAATGTAATAAGTGCGGGCAGCCAATCTATGTGGAAGACGTAAAGAACAATTACTACGTATGTCCCAAGTGCAACGGCTATTTCCGTGTTCATGCATACCGCCGTATCGAGATGCTGGCTGATGAGGGAACCTTTGAGGAGTGGAACAAGGAAATGCCTTTCTCCAACCCTCTGAATTTTCCGGGATATGAGAAAAAGGTCATAGCTGCCAGGGAAAAGAGCCGCCTCAACGAGGCCATTGTCACCGGCAAATGCAAAGTTGACGGAAATCCTGCGGTAGTTGGCGTCTGCGATGCCCGTTTCATTATGAGCAGCATGGGCCATGTGGTGGGTGAGAAAATCACCGACGCAGTAGAGCGGGCCACCAGGGAAAAACTGCCGGTTATCCTCTTTGCCTGCTCAGGCGGAGCCAGGATGCAGGAGGGCATTGTATCCCTGATGCAGATGGCCAAGACCTCGGCTGCCTTAAAGCGCCATCATGAGGCCGGCCAGCTGTTTATCAGCGTACTTACCGACCCTACCACAGGAGGCGTCACGGCCAGCTTTGCCATGCTGGGCGACATTATCCTGGCAGAGCCTCATGCGCTGATTGGTTTTGCGGGTCCCAGGGTTATTGAGCAGACCATTGGGCAGAAGCTGCCGGAAGGGTTCCAGCGTTCTGAATTTCTGCTGGAGCATGGATTTGTGGATAAGATTGTGGAGCGGAAGGACCAGAAAAGGGTCATTGGCCAGATTCTGTATATGCACCGCAGCCACAAGATGAACATAGAGTTAAAGAGTCCGGTGGAGACAGCCAGGACATTTGTGGATAAACCATCCCAATTGCAGGCGGATAGTGGAAAAACTGCCTGGGATACCGTGCTTCTCTCCAGGAAGTCCGACCGTCCCGTTGCAACGGATTATATCAACGCCCTGTTTGATGAATTCATTGAATTCCACGGGGACCGGTATTTTAAGGATGATGGAGCCATTGTGGGCGGCGTTGCCATGTTCCACGGTATGCCCGTGACGGTCATCGGACAGCAGAAGGGCAAGAACACCAAGGACAACATTATCCGCAACTTTGGAATGCCGTCCCCTGACGGCTACCGCAAGGCGCTGCGCCTGATGAAACAGGCAGAGACCTTCAACCGTCCGGTTATCTGCTTTGTGGATACGCCGGGAGCCTTTTGCGGGCTGGAGGCAGAGGAAAGAGGACAGGGCGAGGCCATTGCCAGAAACCTGTTCGAGATATCAGACCTCAAGGTGCCTGTGCTCTCCATTGTAATCGGAGAGGGAGGGAGCGGCGGAGCATTGGCCATGGCTGTGGCCGACGAGGTGTGGATGCTGGAAAATGCCATTTACTCCATCCTTTCACCGGAGGGATTTGCCTCCATTCTGTATAAAGACAGCAAGAAGGCGCCGGATGCCGCCAAAGTCATGAAGGTGACGGCTAAGGACCTTTTACAGCTTGAGCTGATTGAACGCATCGTGCCTGAGGAAGAACCAGCATGCACGGACAATCTCTACCGTCTCGCTGAATATATGGACAGCGCCATGGCAGAGTTCTTTAAAACGTATCTCGCCATGAGCGATGAGGAGCTTAGGGAGCACAGGTACCAGAGATTTAGGAGAATGTAATGAGTGAGTTAAAACCATTGGTAATCGGGGATTTAGTAGTTGAAAAACCAATCATCCAGGGAGGAATGGGGGTAGGCATCAGCCTGCACAGGCTGGCCGGTGCCGTGGCAAAAGCCGGCGGCATGGGCATTATCTCAGCTGCCCAGATTGGTTTCAGGGAGCCGGATTTCACCACCAATTTCGTGGAAGCAAACTTAAGGTCCATCCGCAGGGAGATGAAACTGGCCAGAGAAATCGCACCCCAGGGCGCGATTGGTTTCAATATCATGGTGGCTACCAAGCACTATGACATGTGGGTTAAGGAGGCTGTGAAGGCAGGCGCTGACATTATCATATCAGGTGCCGGACTTCCTGTGTCCCTGCCGGAATACGTGGAAGCTGCCTATGCCGAGATGGAGAAGAAGCCGGACCGCAGGATCAAGCTGGCTCCTATTGTATCATCTGCCAAATCAGCCATGGTCATCTGCAAGATGTGGGACAGGAAATGCCACATTGCCCCGGATCTGGTTGTGGTGGAAGGACCGCTGGCCGGAGGCCATCTGGGATTCTCACTGGACCAGTTATCTGCCTATGGCGCCGACACTTCCGATGTGCCGGCCACCTATGACCGGGATGCCTATGACCGGGAGGTAAAGGCTGTCATAAAGGTAGTGGAGGAATATGGAGCCAAGTATGGCAGGCATATACCTGTGGTCACTGCCGGCGGCATATACACCCATGAAGATGTGATGCACCAGCTTGAGCTGGGGGCTGACGGCGTCCAGGTTGCCACCAGGTTTGTGACGACCCAGGAGTGCGATGCCTCTGACGCCTATAAGCAGGCTTATATAAATGCGGGAAAGGAAGATATTGTCATCACCCAGAGTCCTGTGGGCATGCCGGGAAGGGCAATCTTAAATCCTTTCTTAAGTCAGATAAAGGGCGGCACCAGGCCGGCCATCAAGTCCTGCTTCCAGTGCCTGGAGCACTGTGACATCAGGACCATTCCCTACTGCATTACCATGGCACTGGTATATGCGGCGGAGGGCGACACGGACCATGGCCTTTTGTTCTGCGGAAGCAATGCTTACCGTGCGGAAAAAATTGATACTGTGGATAACGTTATGAAGGAATTAACAGGAGAGCTGGCTTAATGCCGGCTCTTTTTTCCTTATTTTACAAGGAATTTATGTTATCCGGTACAATGGGACAACCCTTATCCCCAGATAATTAACAAAGATATCCACAAGTTATCCACATTATCCACCATCGGATATCCAGGGCTGTCCCATGACCTTCCATCTGTCATTTTTATTACGGTTCTCTTTCATTTTCCGCCTGCCCATTGACCCTCAAAAGGGTAGGTCTTAAAATGTAGCTATGAAAAAACTGAATGAAACAGAGGGTGTGAAGATGGAAAAAGCGTTGGCGGAGAAAACAGGGGGGTATCTCATAGGTGACGTTGCCCAGATGGTCGGTCTGAGCAGGGATGCCCTGCGTTTTTATGAGAAAAAAGGAATCATCCGTGCAGATAAGAAGGAAAATGGGTACAGATATTATTCAGAGGATGATATCTACAGATTGATGTACATACTTTATCACAGAAAAATGAATACCAGCCTGGAAGAGATAGGAGGTCTTATGAGCGGACAGAACTCCACATCCGCTATGAGACAGCATGTCAGGCAGCGTATGGCGGAGGAGGAGGAAGCCCTCAGGCGGCACAGCCAGGCAATCATGAGGCTTAAGCTGGTGGAAAAGGATATAAGCCGCATAGAGGCGTGTATGGGCAGGTATTCCATAAGAAAATTCCCCAAAGCATTTGTCATGGCCAACTGTTCCGACCTGCAGGAGGGGTTAAGAACGTGGTTTAAGCTGTCCTCTACCATTCCGGGACTGGATATGGCTTATTTTTATAATGTACTCACATACACGGGACAGGACCTGGAGGAAAAAGGAACCCAGCTCCTGCTCTATGAGGGACTGGAGAAGGGGCTGGGCCAGGAATTTGACCGTAGTCTGTACTCTATGACGGAGGAGCCGGAATGTATCTATACCATTATTGAATCAGAATATACCCTTCCGGATTTTGATATGATTCACAGGATGGTCCAATGGGCCCATAAACATGGCCTGGAGCCCATGGAGTGCGTATACGCCAATGATATGACGTCCTTTTTCGCAAAGGACAGGACTACATATTGTCTGGAAATCTATATGCCTTTTAAAAGGATTGCATCGCCGGTATGATACGGGTAAGAGTTCTTACCCGTATCCGTTATCAGCCGGTGTATCCTTACCCGTTATCAGCCGCAGTTTCCTTGCCGTTGTCCTCATCCTTTCTGGGAATGCCGAAGTTCTGGATGAAGTCAATCATAAAGGAGGATACGGTCACTGTTATAAGCGAATATACGATACGTCCTGCGGGAATATACGACAGGGACAGTACCAGTACGGATACGTCCGTCAGCAGGTATGCCCTGGATATGCGGCAGCCCGTAACCTTGGAGATGACCAGGGCCAGGGCGTCGTCCCCGGCGCAGGAAGCTCCCTGGCGGACCACCAGGCCGCATCCGGTACCGATGAAGCATCCGCCTGCCAGAGCCGCCAGAAGGGGGTAGTCAGCCAGACTTGGAAGTACCGGGGGAAACAGTTCCCAGAGCCGGAAGAATCCGGCCATACATATGGTTGCGAAGATGGAGGTCTTAAGGAATTCCTTGCCCAGGAAACGAAAGCCCAGGGCATAGCTTAAGGCGTCCAGCACAGGTGACAGTATGGAAGATGACATGCCGAACCAGAAATGAAAGAGCAGAATCAATCCCAGAATACCTCCCTCCGTTATATCCGCCTGCTGGTGGATATTGTAGATACCAAAGGTGGTAATGGCTGTACCAAGGATGATGGATAACACAGTCTTTGGGGGAAAGGTTATGGATAATTCCTGTACAGCGCGGCAAGCCAGCTTCTTCAGCTGCTTCATAATAAAACGTCCTTTCTGTAAATAGGTTATAAAACCGGTTAGGGGCGGTCCGGGAATCCAAGGGATTCCGGGCCGCCCTGTTATGTTGTACTACCAGTATACCTCATGTACCCCGGGGGATGTCAAGTGGGGATTTTCTCCATTCGGATGTTTGATTTTCATTATACGGATGTTTTCATGTAATCCCACCTGATAATTCATCCGGTAATTCTGCAGGTGACTTACCTGCGCGGTTCTGGCTTGACTCTCCCGTTAGTCCAGTTTTTCCGTGCCTGAATCCAGGATTCTGCCCTTGCTGTCTGTCTTGTAGTATACATCGTCGGAATCCTTTACATTCTTCTTGTTCTTTACCAGCTTACCGGAAGTACTGATGAGATAGGTTTCATCCTTATAGGTAACCGGCTGATACTTGGTGCCCTCCTCGGCTTCCAGCCTTCTTCCCTTCACGTAGATGGAATCACCGTCAATGCCGTCTGTTCCGGCCCCTCTTTTGCTGCCGGATTTCTCAAAGCTGTAGTAGTACTTGTCGCCGTCGATTTCCATGGTCATGGTGCCTGTTTTCATGGCGCCTTCCTTAGGAGAATCACCGAAATAGTATACGAATACGCCGTCCTCGTCCTCATCCGGGAGTTCGTCCACGTCCTCAATCTCCTCAGCAGATCGGATGGTCTTTCCATTCTCCTCAAATTCAATGCGGTAGAGACCCTGAAGCATTTTTCCGTTTACATCAAATCCGTAGTACTGTCCGTTTATTTTTTTAATCTGGGCCGTTACCAGGCTGCCGTTTGACTCTGCGTAGAACCAGTGGGCCTCATCATCGTCGTGGGCCTCCGGATCCACATCCTCGCTGGGAACGGTCTTAAACCAGCCGGTGGACATCCAGCATTCTTCCTCTGTGTTATAGTATTTGTTTACGGTAGAGGAGGAGGCGGTGCCGGGATTGTTATACCATTCAAAGTGGGCTGCGCCGTTTTCATCAAATCGGTATTTCCGGCCGTTGATTTTCTTGGAGTCGTTGTCCGCGGTCTTTTTGCCGTTGGTGGAAAAATAAAACCAGTATCCATCCCCTTCCCTGTCGTCGTCCTCGTCATTTACAGCTGTGATATATTTCCATCCCGTGGCCATGCGGCCGTCTCCGTTATCGCTGCAATAATACATGCCGCTCTTCCAGGCATCGTCATCCGTCAGCATTTCGCCGCTCTCGTCAATCCATCCGTAGAGCATGCGTCCTTCGTCGTCAAAGGTAAACTTTGCCTGTCCGGTGGAGGTGGGAAGGGTGACGAACTTCACATTGTCACTGCTTCCGGATTTCTTTACAGCCTTGCCGTTGGACTGGAAATAGTACCACCACTCATCCGGTTCGTCTGAGCCTGCGTCTTCATTTTCAATGGAGCGCCACTGGTTAGTGACCATTGCCCCTGCTGAGTTGACATAGAAATAATTGTCATCGTCCTCAATCAGCTGGTTTTTAGCCATGTTTCCGTCGGAATCCAGATAGAACCAGTTGTTGCCGGATTTCTTGAATACATCGGTGGCTTTGCTGCCATCGTTGTTATAATAGACCCATTCGCCGTTTTCCTCAGCCCATCCGATGGCTGCAAATGATACCAGTGCGCTTCCCAGGGTCAGGGCCATGGCTGCACATGGAATCAGAAACCATTTTGCCTGTCTTTTCATAATCATGTCTCCTTTCAGTCTGTCATTCAGTCCATTGATTTCAGGATTATCACCTTAATTGTCTTTTTGGGGGATGCGGCTGCCGTTTCGCCGGTGTTCTGGCCGGCGCCGCACGTTGTCATCACTGACATGGTGAGAATATACTATGGAGCTGCTCCAGGGTCAATAGAAGTTATGTAAACGTAATGAACTGTAAATTTTACGCAAGCCCATGTAAGAATTCTTACGGAGAAAGCGCAATTATGAATATTTGGGAAAGATTGGGTGAAATAGTTCATATGGGGTGCCGATATGGGAATATATAGCGGGACCGGGAATAGAATGGAATAAGAATGCCATGAAACAGGCGGAGAAACATGCTGAATTATTTATGGGCAGGAATGACACTGACAGGAATACTCTGGGGGGCGCTTCACGGTCAGATGACGGCGGTGACCGATGGGGCAATCCAGGCATCGAAGGAGGCTGTGACGCTGTGCATCACCATGCTGGGTGTCATGACCCTGTGGACAGGGGTGCTGGAGATCGGGCACCGCTCCGGACTGGTGGACCAGCTGGCAAGAAGAATGGGACCGGTACTCACCTTCCTTTTTCCAAGGCTGGACCCGGATGGGGAGGCAAGGAAACAGATAAGCGTCAATATGATTGCCAACATACTGGGCCTGGGATGGGCTGCAACGCCGGCCGGCTTAAAAGCCATGGAAGAGCTGAAAAAGGTGGAGGAGGAACGCGGGATGGGCGGTGCGGCCAGGCAGGAGGGGACTGCCAGCAATGAGATGTGTACATTTCTCATTATCAACATATCCTCCTTACAGCTTATACCCATGAATATGATTGCATACAGGAGCCAGTATGGAAGCGTAAATCCCACAGCCATTGTAGGGCCTGCCCTGGCGGCTACCTTTATCAGCACAGTGGTTGCGGTGATATTCTGCAGGATTATGGACCGGTAGGTTCAGGCGGTGCATTGTAGTATGCCGAAAGAGACGGTATACTGGATACAACAGATGAAGGGAGGTGGCTTTATGTTCCGCATCGGAGCATTTTCAAAGCTAACCAGGGTATCGGTAAGGATGCTTCGCTACTATGATAATGCAGGGCTTTTAACGCCTGCTGTTATTGACAAATTTACCGGGTACCGGATGTATACCACAGACCAGATACCTGTCCTGCAGAAAATATGCCTGCTCAGGGATATGGGCTTTAATGTGACGGAGATCGGTGCTGTAATGGAATGCTGGGAGAGCAGCGGTGTGACAGAATATCTGGAGGACAAGAAAAGACAGCTTTTAGATTCAATCCGGCTGGAACAGCAGCGCATACGGAAGATAGAAATTGCCATGAGAGATTTTAAAGAAAGCACCATTGAAACCCATTATAACGTGACCATAAAGTCTGTTCCCGGCTGTAAGATTTTGTCCCTGAGGAAAACTGTGGCAGATTATTATTGTGAAGGGAGGCTGTGGGAACAGCTCTATGCCTTTGTGAGGGAAGAACAGATAAAACTGAGCCCAGGCACTAACAATCTTGCCATTTATCACAATGGAGGGACCACGGAGGACGGAGTAGATATAGAGGTGGGGGTTATGGTGGAAAGAGAAGGAGCGGACAAGGGCGGTTTCTGTTACAGGGAGACAGAGGCTGTGGAGGATATGGCTTGTATTATGGTCTATGGTCCATATGAAAATATCGGATTATCCTATCATGCCTTTGCCTGCTGGATGGAAGAACACCGCCAGTATGAAATAGCCGGGCCAAGCCGGCAGATTTGCCATATAGGCTCCTGGGATGAATCTGATTCCCAGAAGTTCCTTACAGAAGTACAAACACCAGTCCGGCGCATATTGACTCTGACACCGTGAGAGGGTTTAAACTCAGCCTATATCAAGTGAAGGAGGTTTCAGTATGAAACAATTTACAGTAAGACAGATTGGCACAATGGAAATGGACAAGGATGGCATGTACGTAAAGCTCCTGCCGGAATACATCCCGGCCCTTAAGTCCCTGGAGAGCTTTGGACATGCAGACATACTCTGGTGGTTTGACGGCTGTGACGATGAGGAAAACAGGAGCGTACTTGAGGCGGAAAGCCCCTATAAGCAGGGGCCGGATACAATGGGCATATTTGCAACCCGGTCCCCCCAGAGGCCTAATCCCATTGCCCTTAGCGTGGTGCAGATTCTCTATATAGACCATGAGGCCGGTGTTATCTACATTGCTTATGCAGATGCCAGGCAGGGAAGTCCTGTGCTGGATTTAAAGCCGTACACCCCCAGTCTGGACCGGGTAGAGCATCCCCAAGTGCCGGACTGGTGCGGCCATTGGCCCCGGAGCCTGGAGGAATCCGGGGACTTTGACTGGGAAAATGAATTTAACTTCTAGGCCGGAGGTCATCATATACTCTTAAGTTGAAAGGAAACATTAAGAAAACCTCAACACGATAGAGAGGCCTTTGTGCTAAAATAAAAAACATATGGATTAATATGGAATTTAAGAGTATGAGGTGGATGATATGAGGATATTGGGAAAGGCCGGAAAGATGGGAGAGATTGGAGAGTCGGAAAAGACGGGAGGGCCGGGAAAGACAGAAGGGCCGGGAAAGACGGGAGGGCCGGGAAGGAGCGGAGCGTCGGGAAAGTCTGCAAAGCCGGTAACGAAGGGAAAGAGGGCGGCAGCATGCGCGGCGGCGGCCATTATAGGCGCCATGTCGCTGTTTGCGCCGGCAGCAGCTTACGGGGCCCAGCCCTGGTCACTGGAGAACGGGCAGTATGTGGATGCGTCAGGAGCGCCCATAGCAGGGGCGCTGGAAAAGGGCATCACCGTGACCAAGTACCAGAACCGGGCCAATGAAAACGGTATAGACTGGTCCAGGGTGGCATCGGACGGCGTGTCATTTGCCATGATACGGGTGGGCTATTATAAGGATAAAGACCCTTATTTTGACAGGAATGTCACAGAGGCATTTGCAAACGGCATTCACACCGGGGTGTTTTTCTATACCCAGGCTCTGGACGTACAGACCGCCATTGACGAGGCCAATTTCGTGCTGAAGGTAATTAAGGATTTCCCCATATCCTATCCCATTGCCTATGATGTGGAATCCCAGCATCTTCTGGACAACGGACTGACCAGGCAGCAGATAACAGACAATGTAAACGCATTCTGTAAGACCATTTCTGATGCCGGGTATCATCCGGTGGTATATGGGAACAATGAATGGCTGACCAGAAATATGGACACCGGCCAGATTCCCTATGATATATGGTATGCCAGATACGGGACTGTGAACAGTTATCCAAACCGCACTATCTGGCAGTGCACTGATACCGGTTCAGTGGATGGCATTAACGGCAATGTGACCATCGAGCTGGCATTTACGGATTACAGTGCCGTGATTCCTGCTGACGGATGGAAGCATGTGGACGGCAGATGGTACTACATGAAGGGGTATGTGAAGCAGACAGGATGGGTTGAGGTGGATGGTGCCTGGTATTATCTGGACACCAATGGCGTCATGATTCATGATACTACCATGGATATTGATGGTGTGTCCTATACCTTTGACTCTAATGGGGTTATGGCGGAACCGACAAGATAAAAAAATATGATTTAGGAAGGTTTCATAAAATACCGGCATACCAGAGAGTTTCACCCTTCTCTGATATGCCGGTATTTCTAGGTTATAATCCGAATTCACTAAACAGACGGTCCTGGTACTCACGGTCCGATGCAGCCCGTACGATATCCTCCATCCTTCCGGCTTCTGCCAGCTTTACAATAAGAGCATTGACACGCCCCTGCCCCTGTTTTACACCTTTCTCTATCCCTTGCTCCATTCCTTGTTCTATACCCTTCTCAATTCCTTTTTCTATCCCTTCCTCCAAAAGCATCTTTCCTAATACAGTCATTCCAATCCTCTCCTTTATTCGCTCTAATTCATTTCTGCTCAAAAACTTTACAGCCAGTGCATACAGTACGGACTGCATTCTTTTTCTCTCATCAGAGCTTACTTGCAGTTCTTCACACTGGAGAAACTCCATGCCCTGATAAATACGCTCACTCATTTCCATATCCCCTGACATCAATGGCGTCAGGAGCAGGGGAAAAATGTCACGGCGGCGCAGTCTCTTACCTTTATGGATTTTCTGTCTCAGTTTTTTAAAGACCTTATCGGCATTCCTGTCCCTTAGCCGTACCACCTCTATCCTGTAGACACTGTCCCCATTAATCAGTTCCTTTTTCTGGATCTTTGTATTGGAAGTACAGATCACGGTTGTCATTACAGGAGCACTGTATATCATTCCTATGTAAGCTTCATATTCCCGGAAGCGTCTTAAATCCTGTTCCGTGATGCTGTCGCTCTCAAACTCCAGATGCCGTATTGCTCCCTTTTCCATGATGAAATTAAAATCCTCTTCCAGCCTGCGCATCTCCAGATGAACATGCTCCGTAGGCGCAACTGTAAGGATTTTTCCTTTTACGCCTATATAGGGAAGCAGATCCTCCCCGAAAAACTGAGCTGCTGTTTTCATTACCTTGTCCTCCAACTGACCGAATCCATTTGTTTCTCCCTGCTCACGCAGGTTTCTTTCACCCATACAGCCTCCTGTTCCGGCAAGCCATATAAGAACCTATCCCCATTATAACGTTTTCTCTTAAGCCAGACAATAGCACCTTTGCCTTTTATATATTAGCAGATTCATTGCGTAGTTTATGATAGAATGGAAATCATTGCCCGACACATACGGGGCAGAATACTAAGATGGATCATTAAGACCCAGATACATATAGATATTATAAAATATAGGATAATGAGCGACAGATACTTATATTCCTCTATCGTCTGGTTGTTACAATATAACATTATATGCACACAAAAGCAAGCATCAAGGGTTAATTTATAAATCTGCAGAATTATGAATCCATTACGAATCACTGCATCTTTGCATGAATTAATACTTGACAAATTGCCTCCCCGGACATATAATCCTAGAAAACCTAGTGACAAACTATGAATAAATAAGAAAGGCCCTGCACGCCTGTGAGGGAACGGTGGAAGTTATGTCTAAGATTTATAAGGGAGCCATTGAGCTGGTAGGCAACACCCCGTTGGTAGAGGTGACCAACATCGAGAAGAAGGAACAGCTGAAAGCGCGTCTTCTTGTGAAGCTGGAGTACTTTAATCCGGCTGGGAGTGTAAAGGACAGAGTTGGGAAGGCCATGATTGAGGACGCGGAACGTACCGGCCGGCTGAAACCGGGTTCCGTTATCATTGAGCCTACCTCAGGCAACACAGGCATTGGTCTGGCCGCTGTCTCGGCAGTCAAGGGTTACAGAATGATACTGACCATGCCGGATACCATGAGCGTGGAGCGCCGCAATATACTGAAGGCATATGGGGCTGAGATTGTGCTCACACCTGGTGAGAAGGGGATGAGCGGTGCCATTGAGAAAGCGGAGGAGCTGGCAAAAGAGATTCCGGACAGTTTCATACCGGGTCAGTTTGATAATCCGGTGAATCCCAGGGCTCATATGGAGAGTACGGGTCCGGAAATCTGGCAGGACACGGACGGACAGGTAGATATATTTGTGGCTTCCGTGGGAACAGGAGGCACCCTTACAGGGACCGGAACATACTTGAAGGAAAAGAATCCCCGCATCAAGGTAATAGCCGTGGAGCCGTCCACATCGGCGGTTCTTTCCGGAGGAAGTGCCGGCCCTCATAAGATTCAGGGAATTGGAGCCGGATTCATACCCAAGGTTCTGGATACCCGCGTATACGATGAAATTATAACAGTGGATAATGAAGCGCCCTTTGCAACAGCAAAGATGCTGGCCAGGACAGAGGGACTTCTTACCGGTATTTCATCGGGGGCTGCACTGTATGCTGGGATTGAGGTTGCCAGGCGGCCTGAGAATGAGGGAAAGACCATTGTCGCACTGCTGCCTGACAGCGGGGACCGGTATTATTCCACGGCTTTGTTTGTGGAGTAGGGGAGCAGAATGTGGTGAATCCTTAGGCAACATACAACCATATACAATATTATAACGCCAGGCTGTGGAAAACATGGTCTGGCGTCATTGCGCGGCGGCGGTAATCGTGATATGCTTAAATCCATAAACAAACCGTATAGGGGGATAACGCAATGTCTTTTAAACTGGTAAAATATAAGGAGCCGGATTTCAGCCAAAGTCAATTTACGGATGCACCGGACGCTGTGACGGCCCCGGCGCCCAAGGATAAGGTGGCGCCGGAGCATTACCATGCAACCACCATTTTTCCAGAGTATTTTAAGGTTAAGGGCCAGTGGCTGCTGGCAGAAGAGAGCCGTATGGACTGCGTGGCAGTGTACGAGAATGGGAAGATTTATGTCAGGGAGTTTAGGAACTTAAAACAGGGGGACCTGGTCTTTACGGGGAGGACCGAGAACTGTGAGGACGGTATTTTTGTATATCCCCACGGCTTTGACGAGGGAGAGGGAGGCCATGACGAAGCATTTGCCTTCCGCCAGAGACGCTCCAGGGAGACGGCCTTTTCCAAGGATTATGATAACATTTATGAGCTGCTTCGCCATGAGAGGGAACACGGATATGTGGTTTGGGTCATGGGACCTGCCTGTGCTTTTGATTCCGATTCCAGGGAAGCCTTTTCAAAACTGGTGATGAACGGGTATGTGGATGCCCTTTTAGCAGGCAATGCGCTGGCCACCCATGACCTGGAGGGGGCTTACTTAAACACTGCTTTGGGTCAGAACATCTATACCCAGTACAGCCAGCCAAACGGTCATTACAACCACATCGACACCATCAACCGGGTAAAATTCCACGGCTCCATTCCGGCCTTTGTTGAGAAGGAGGGGATTGATAACGGCATCATATACAGCTGTGTGAAGAAGGATGTACCCTTTGTGCTGGTGGGTTCCATCCGTGACGACGGCCCGCTGCCGGAGGTGTACGCCAATGTATATGAGGGCCAGGATGCCATGAGAGACTGTGTGAGGAAAGCTACCACGGTCATCTGTATGGCCACCACCCTTCACTCCATTGCAACGGGCAATATGACTCCTTCCTTCCGTGTTATGCCGGACGGGACCATACGCCAGGTGTATTTTTACAGTGTAGATGTGTCTGAATTCGCCGTGAATAAACTGGGTGACAGGGGAAGCCTGTCTGCCAAAAGCATTGTGACCAATGTGCAGGACTTTGTAGTGAATGTGAGCAAGGGCCTTGGCCTGTAGAAGCTGGAATACGCAGCTTTTCAGGGCGTAATTATGAGAATGATATGGTTATGAAGGGGCATCCGGAACTGTTTTGGTTTCGGGTGCCTTTTTGGCGTTACCTGTTATACCGAAGCATTACAGCAGAATAATCCGCCAATGAATGGGAAGCCTACCCCATAAGGGACAGACCCGGGACAACCCAAGGAGGAACGGACATGGCTAAGAGAATAATCACAGACAATATGATAAAGGACTATTGCGGGGAGATGCATCAGAATGAAATGAGCAGCGGCACCATTAAGAAATATTTTTATTATTTGAACCTGTTCAGGAAATATGCCGATGGAAAGCCGGTGAGTAAGGAATTGGTGATTGTGTGGAAAGATACGTTAAGGGAACAGTTTTCACCGGTTACAGCCAACAGCGCCCTTGCGGCACTGAACGGCTTCTTTAAGTGGTTTGGCTGGGAGGACTGCACGGTACGGCTCATAAAAGTAAAGCATAGGATGTTCTGTTCCGGGCAGAGGGAGCTTTCACGGGAGGAATATATACGGCTTGTGAACGTTGCCCGCGGTGAGGGGAATGAGAGACTTAGCCTGCTGCTGCAGACCGTATGCTCCACCGGAATCCGTATATCCGAGCTGAGCTTCATTACAGTGAATGCGGTGGATAAGCAGGTTGCGGAGGTGGACTGCAAGGGAAAGATAAGAACCGTATTCCTGACCAACGGATTGTGCAGGCTTCTTAAGGCATATGCAAGGAAGAGAAACATTATATCCGGTATGATATTCGTCACGCGCAGCGGAAAGCCCATGGACCGGAGTAACATATGGCGGGAGATGAAACAAATCAGCCGCAAGGCAGGGGTTAATCCGGACAAGGTATTCCCTCATAATCTCAGGCACTTGTTTGCAAGGGTGTATTACAGCCAGGAAAAGGATTTGGTAAGGCTGGCAGACATACTTGGACACAGCAGTGTCAACACAACCAGAATTTATACAATGGAAAGCGGGGAGAATCACCTGAGACAACTGGAGAAAATGAATCTGCTGATAGACAGATACAACAGAATCCCCCTTTTGTTGTAAACGCCGGAGTTCTGTTAAGAATTATTATACTACATATTTGGAACGTATGCCATATGAATGTGAAAAGCTGCTGAGTTTTACGGCTGTTATCCCACAAAAACCAGGCTGGTTAAAGCCATGTCTAACCGGCCTGGTTTTTGTGTGTGCAATTGAGTGTGGATAAACCGCAAAATTATGCCCGGATGGGCGGGGGGAGACAGATGGCGCGGAAATTTACAACAAAAGGGGGATTCTGTTGTAATCCGGAAATCAAAGAGCATAAGAGGGAAGAGGAGCTGAGAATATGGGCGGCACATTAGTACAGGATGAAGAGGCCATAAAACGAATTGAGGAACTAATCGTATCCGACAGGGCAAGTACAATGTTGGTATGTATCCAGGGCACAAGGGAAGGGGAGCCTTGCGGGGAAATCTACAACTGTTATCTGAGGGAGCCGGTATTGTTTAACGGGGCCGGAGACATGGTATTGAAGCTGGATGAGATGTGCAACTGGGTGGGGGCTCCTCAGTCCACTACAGATTACAGGTTCCTGAACAGAGAGATGGAAAGGCAGTACCGGGAGGACAGTGCCCGTCATCCCCAGGTCAGCAGGGATAATCTGGTGTACAGCATAGACCGTATTCCTTTCCAGCATGCCTTAAAGGCCAGGGAAGTGCTGGTGGTCTATATAAAATACAGACAGAATTCCAGTCTGCAGGGAAGTGTGCGCGGAAGAATCACAAAGGGAGAGGTTGTCAGCTTCAGGAGCGCTCTGGAACTGATGCGGATGGTGAGGATGATACAGGTGTAGAGGGCTTTTAGTAAAAATTTAGCAAATGTGTAAAATGAGATCTGGATGTAACCGCCATGGTATATACTTTGCAGGTACCCATGGCACAATGGCCGGAGGAACCGGCCCAAATAACGATTCGTACAATATAAGAGTAGGGATTACATCCCCTATTCTTATTTTTTTGTTATGATGAGGTTGATTGGCTGACGTAATTAACGATTGGGACATCACGCCCGGAGCAAAACTTGTCAGCCAGCTCTCATTATCATGAATTCGATTCAGCAAGTTGGGCTATTACGCCCGAGTAACTAACGAACATGAACAGATATTTGAGATGTTGGAACCAATCATAATAATCACAAAGGAGGACTAACCTTGATAGCTGTTGGAATTGATGTGTCCAAATCAAAAAGCACTGTAGCCATTCTTAGTTCTGATGGTGAGATTCTTGCTAAACCATTCAGTATTCGTCATGTTGAAAGCGACATAGATAACCTCATCACATATCTACGTTCCCTTCAGGACGATGTAAAGGTTGTTATGGAAGCCACTGGTCACTACCATCTTCCTATCCTTAAAAAGCTTCACGATTCCGATCTATTCGTATGTGTCATGAACCCATATCTAATGAAAAAGTATGGTGACAACGAAATACGGCGTGGTAAAACGGATAAGAAAGATGCCATGCGGATGGCTTATTATGCTCTCGAAAAATCTTATGCTCTCACGCGCTATTCTTCTTTGGAGCAGAAATATCTTGATCTTAAGTTTCTGTCCCGCCAGTATAATCAGCGTGTTGCTACAAAAGTTGTAAACCGTGTGCACTTAGGCAATCTGCTTGATGAAGCCATGCCTGGCATTGAAACCATTCTGATGTCCAAGACAACCAATCCTGAAAACAACATGCTTTACAACTTCATAGTAAAATATAAAAATTTTGATGTTATAAAATCTATGGGCAAAAAAAGATTTCTTAATAGCTACACCAAGTTAGCTGAGAAAAATGGTTGTCGTAATTATGCCCGAAAAGCCTTACAGATTTATGAACTGGCCGTTGACAGCATCGTCACCCGTGGGTCAGACCCCTATACGGAACTGGCTATTGAGCAATGCCTAAACATTTTGAAACAATCCGAAATAGCTGCCAAGGCCATTATGGTACAAATGCAGAACATTGCTTGTACGCTTCCTGAATACCCGATTGTACGATCAATGAATGGTGTAGGAGACAACTTAGCTCCACGGCTTATTGCAGAAATCGGTGATGTTCGCCGTTTTACCAGCGGCAAGGCTTTGAACGCATATGCTGGCAATGATGCTCCTCCATTTCAGTCTGGACAATATGAAAGTCAAAACCGGCATATATCTAAGCGAGGCGCTCCCGCGCTTAGGAAAGCTTGTTATGAGGTAATGCAATGCCTCAAGATGCATAAGCCGCAGGACGATTCCGTCTATCTATTCATGATAAAGAAAGAGCAGGAAGGAAAGCCCCTGAATGTAGCGAAGATGGCTGCCATCAACAAGTTTCTTCGCATTTATTACGCACGAGTTATGGAAATCTATAAATAGATTTCTTTTGCCTTATTGCCCAGGGCTTATTAAAGTTACCCTTTTTTATCTCAAAATCCATCAAAAAAGTACTTGACATTTATTAGCAAGGTTTGGTTACTACACTGGCTGAAAATACTTTTTAATAATCCCCATAACAACCTGTTCGGAATGATGTGTGGCAATATCCCTATTGATTTGCTTCCTACGTCCTCGGTTCACCTTTTCCATCAATCTTGACTGTTCTATGTAATAATTAATTTCATTGACCAGATGCATTATGGAATCGCTAAATTCAAAATAAATATCACCAGAATCATTCAGATTGATTCTTCCACCACTCTCTAAAACTTTTGCAGTTCTATCAGCATACCTATCTGACAAGTCTCCATAATCGAAGGATTTGGATTCCTCCGCTTCTGACCTTTTGTATGATTCCAACTCTTCAATCATCTTCCGTGCTTTGTCAATAATATCTGCTTCTACCGCACATATTACCTGCACATATGAATGGTAGTACTGTGATATAATTAAGACATATTTAATCATCCCTCTGCCTCCTGATGCATTTCATCATATTGGTACTGTAAGCGGCATTCTTTACAGGTTTCACAGGGTTCTCCCTCCCCATCAATGGTCCTTAATCCGGCACATAAGCCTTCCTCCATTCCTGGATTTTCACAGCGCCGAACCATATAACAACGAGCAATCGCATGTTCAATCCTTTTTTCATCTGCTTTTACCCTTCGATATATCCAGTCCAGAAGCATGAGTAAATCCGCTCTTGTTGTTGCATTATGTGTTGCCAGGCTTAACTCCAGTTCTATCAAACTCATCTTTTTTTCGTACGGCAACCATTCAAACCTTTCTTTGTCAAACTTCATCTTCAATCCTCCTCTAAATATGTGTCTTAGCAACCATGCTTTGATGTTCAACCAGCAATTCACCCACAGCCTTTGCAAACTCCCGCTTAAGGACAGGCATGTTGTCAATCAGTTCGCCGTTGGATACTTTACGCTTAATCCCGGTCCTCCTCCTAAACTCTGCCTCATACTCCTCCAGTTTTACTCCATGCTTCTTCATCCTGGATTTCACAACGTTATATGTGGCACATCCAAAGTTTGTTGTGTCGCCTCTGGCTTCAATAAGCGGCTGAATGATTTCCTGCCGTGTCTTACCCTGCTCCGCCTCGGCTGCCATCCGGCGCCGTTCTATCTCCTTGTGGCTGTCCTCCTCCATATTAAAAAGTATAGGCTCAAATATAGACCTCAGCTTTTCATCCTCTGATATTACCTCCAGGCAGGAGGCCCGTTCTGCCCCTGTAGCGTATTTATAATCCTTAATGGCCTGCTCCGATACAAAACCATATACATCACGCATCTTTCTGTAAATGCGCGACAGCACATTGTTAAAGTCAGAGTAAAGCTCTGGGTAGCTCTTTACCAACTTGTCTACCCTGCGGCGCATTTCAATCTTCCAGGAATACGCCTCAGACACTTGTGGTTTCTCATCTGCATTATGCTTACCGCATCCATCCTCCAGCTCCTCCAGCAGCCGTATAATCCGCTCCTGGTCGTTCTGCACTACTCGGAATTTTGCTTCCAGAACAGTAATGATGTCAGACCTTAATGTGGCTAACTGCTGCTCCACGTATGTCCTATCTACAAACAGTGCACTGGGTTTTCCCATAATCAATCATCTCCCTCTCATTCCTTCTATAAGCGCTTTCCGGTTCTTCTCTGCTATCAGTTCCCTGACGGATTCTTCTGGGAATGGCAGTTGGAAGGTACGTTCCTTGATTCTATTGGTTATCCTGTCATCATATCGCAAGTCATCCAGGCTTAGATTGCTGGTGTACATCGTTATAAGCTTGTCCTGGTACCGGCCATTGATGATACTGTAAAACCGTTCTCCTATCCAATCCTTTGGAAGCTCCGTTCCGAAATCATCTATCACTAATACCTGGACAGTGGATAACGCTCTTAGCAAGTCACTCTCGCTTCTGTCCTTATCATCCCATGTGGCCTTAATCTCGTTGATAATCTGCATAGAGCCGGCAAACTTAACCTGCATCCTGTATGTTCTGACCATCTCGTTTGCTATGCTTGCGGCCATTCGTGTCTTGCCTGACCCCTTGGTCCCAGAATACAAGTACAGTCCCATCCCGTCCTTCCGCATTCCTTCCAGATTGTCCAGATAATATTTAATGGCTGCACCGGTATTTCTGATTATCTTCTGACTCTCATTCTTCCGGTATACCCCAAGGTCGAAGGAGCGTATGTCCAGGTTTTTAAATGCTTCTGGTATGTTCGCAAATTCAAGCTTTCTGTCTGCTATCTGTCGTTCTACCAGCCCGCAATCGCATCGGTATCCGCTTTCCCGACCTTCTTCATCAAACCAGTATATCCAGCCAGTGCCGTGGCATTTGGGGCAGACATCAAAATCCGGTAAATCCTTCTCCGGCTCCTTCAAGGTAGTCGTCGCTATATGTTTGCGTTCCCCCTGTATTCTGCTGACCATCTCCTGTAACGGGTCCACTGCCTCCACCTCCTGTATAATTAGAATCCAGATAATCCACATATCCACTGTTAAAAAATGTACTTCCGTTCTGCGGCTTCCTCCAGGATGCATCCCGCTTAAGGTCATCCTTGTATCTTTCAATGCACCTCTTAAGCTCATCCTCACCCACTTTCAGGAGCTTCTGCTTCTGGGTATCGGATACCTGTCCCTTCCCCTTCTTGTGTGGGTACAGCTTCCACAAGGTTTCATACAAGGCAGATGCCTGCTGTTTCCTGTCACCGGATGCACTATATATATTATCTTCTTTCTTTATTTCCTTCTTTCTTTCTTCTATTGTTGTCGTTCGTTTGTCGTTAGAATGTCGCTCGCCTGTCGCCTGGGTGTCGTCTTGCCTGTCGTCAGACTGGTACAAATCATAGTTTGTTATTGTAAATACGCTATATTTGTTTGTCGCTTTGCTTGTCACTTCGCCTGTCGTTTTTAGATGGGAAATTCCTGTCCTAATTTCCCTTTCCGTAAGCCCTGTTTCGGATGCAAGGTTTTTAATGGATGATACAAAAGAGCCACGCGGGACAGTTGTACCCATAAATTTTCCATCCTTCCAGTTAGCCTTCAGGAGCATATGGATGAATAAAACCTTCGTGTTTATGTCCTGATACCATTCCCAGTCCAGGAACTTGCGGTAAAGCTTAATATGTCCATCCATCCTATCACCTGCTATCAATGTCTCGACCGGCTTCCCACTCTTTATACAATGCTATTCAATCCTCAAGGCGCATTGTAACCAACCAGGCGCCACGATTACGGCGGTGAAACACAGCTGGGTATATTTCCTCACCAAACGGTAATATCTCCGCCCCAGTGTCGTCTACAGCCTGTCTCATGGCATCCTCAAGGTTAAGACGCTCAACTCTTTTGCACTCTATATGTATGCCTGGAAGGCCCACCACATCCGCATCCCCGTTGGAGCCACAATACTGTTGACCCCTACGGCAGCTATATCCATGGTCCTTAAGGAGCTTAGCAAGTTCACGTTCACCACGTTTCCCTTTCTCACGCTGCGATTTTCCCATCTACATCACCCCCGCTCCAAACATGCTTATTTGTCCTGGGACATCTTTACTTTTCTTTTTATTCAAGAAGCGCCTTGCCCCCGTTGTGGCATCCTTCATGCTCTGTATCCTCCTGTCCTGCCTGGAAAGCCATAAAGCTGCTTCCTGGCGGCCCTGTGGGGTTGTATCCGGTATATAATACCCGTCACCATCATCCAGATTCAGAATGGGCCTGATATGGCGCAGCGCTTCTATTGCTTCTCGGATACGTCTATCTGTATAGCCTGTTGCCAATATAAGCTCATCCCTGCTCATGGCATTTTCCTTCCCAATTTTCAGGGTGTTATATACGGCACATTGTATGATTGCAAAATTCTTCGTGCGTTTCCTCAATTCAATCCCTCCTTTCGGGCCGGGTAATGGAGGTTTGATAGGTCCCGGCCCAGGGTCAGAAAGTATATCGTGACATATTAGCAATCTGACCAGTAATCATTACCGTTGTATGTATCATCCCAAAAGGGATTTGATACCTTGCTATAAATAACTCTTTCCAAATTCCTGCCTAAAATCTTCACGGCTGCCGTAATGCTCCTCATAATACTCCTGTGCCATCTGTTTAAGCTTATTGTCTATCTGCTTATTCTCTGCTGATGCCTGGAATTTGGAACCGTTTGGATGCAGGTCATACCGGAGTGGGATTATGAAACCCCTATTTTCCGATTTTGGCCCATATCCCTGCCTGCCCTCAAATATATGGTGTCGCTCCACATAGGGGCTGCCAGTAAAATAACAGTGGTCCATATCATCCGTGAATACACTCCATAACTTTTTAGCCATCCCGCACCCTCTTTTTATAATGCTGGTCATATATATCCATCATCCGTTCCAGCTCCTGCGGAGGAAGCGTCTCTATCCCCATCTCCTGGCACTCTGATACCAGACCATCAATAAGCTTGCTCATTTCATCCGTATCGTAAGTACTGGACCCTCGCAACATGATGTATGTGCGAAATGGGGTTCCGTCACTGGCAACCTTGACCTCACCGGTTGGCTTGATGTGGTATGTCTCTGCCTCCAGGGCCTTGTTCTCTCCCTCATCATCATCCGGCACAACAACATATATAAGATGGCCGTCCACTTCCTCCAGCTTTCCGTAACGGCGGAGCATGAGATTATGCGCCCGGTTTTTGCTTATCCCGGATGCCTCAGCCAGCTTTGTAATGAGCTGCCAATAATATGCGTTTGCGTCCAGGCTGCGTTTCTTCCTGTAGACTTTGACGGCGAGTGTCAACATCTTATCAGCCAGCTTGTTGATGTCGCTGCTTACGTCGCTGTCAACTTCAAACGTAAGCAGGAACCTTCCAGTAATCCAATCCTTTGTGACACTTTTTAGCATACCCTTACAATCCATACGTTGTTCCTCTTAATTCCATGGTAGACCTGACTCAGGGTCATCTGGAGGGATTGTCTCGGGGTCTGGGGTGGTAGGCTTATCTGGCTTTTTTTTCAGGACATTCATTGCATCTCGGAACTGTTCTATATTCATTTCATGGATGTCATTCAACTGGTAATTTTTAAGGATTCTGGGCTTACCACCCCCTGTCCTTTGTAGCTCAAAAAACAGTGTGTTAATATGTGCCTCCGTAACCAGGTTAGACTCCTGTTCCTCCGGCTGACTCTCAGTCTGTCCCAGCTTATATACCACCTTGTTGCTCTTGCGCCTCTTGATTTCCAGCGCATTAATATTGCGGCTGTCATCGTATCCGATACGTGATACATAAAATCGGTCGTAACAGCTATATTTCGCCTTGCCGTTGCGGTCCTTTCCGTTCTCACAGATATCACAGTTGTCCTTTCCAATCCAGATGAAAGGCGCGGTGTATAACTCGCGGCCAATACCCCAGTTGAAACATGCCCTCTTGAAGCTGTCTGAGGCAAGCCCCTTCTCCTTCTCGGTATTGCTTTCTGTTCCTGTATCCTCCTTCTCTATCCACTGTTTTTTATCAGTGTCCCAGATAGAGACTATACAGTTTGCATTATCCCGGCAGTGCCTCCGCTGCCACCCCATGGGGCCGACCGTTTCGTCAAGGATGTTCTGGTCCACCCTGGCATCCTTATACAGGAGCAGTGATAAGCCACCCTGTGATACCGTTGCAATCCGGCAGTCTATCTCATCCTTATTAAGTAGTCGAAATTCAAGCTTCTCCTTCCCCATCCGTCTCACACTCCTTTTCCGTCACTCGGCTGGCCCACATATCAGCCATATGCAACAACAGGTACAGAGGTGTTTCCTTTCCCTGTATCTGGTACTTAAAGTTACCATACATACCGTTGTGCATTAGTATTGCCCAGTTCTCATCCTCTGTCAGGTCAATATGACGGCTTGCAATCTGTATGGAACGTACTTCATGGTCGATGTACAGAAGGTCTGGATTTCCGATATACGGTTTTGTGGGGGACTGATATGGCTCCGCATTCTTACCGCGCCCCTTAAGCATGTTGATAATATAGTTCGGTTTCCCAAACTGTCCAGCCTTACCAAGGTCGTGAAGCAATGCACATAGGATGACACTGCTCTTATCCACTTCTGGATACAGGATGCCGGAAAGCTTGTCCATCAGTCCATATACATTCAGGCTGTGTTCAGCCAGTCCTCCAGGGCAGGCCAGATGGTACTGTGTACTGCATGGCGCTGTATAAAATCCCATCTCATCCATTTCCACCAGAAGGTCAGCAATACCCTGCCTGCCGGTTGATAATAATAATTCCTCGGTTCTATTCTTAATGTTTTCCATTTAAAAATCCTCCATTTAAATTTAGTTCATACTGCCACCCATCCATTAAGTGGATGGTATCCTGCAGGGAGTTCCTGCAATCCCTGCGCTCTGCTTCCCGTTTCCTGGCACTCATCACATACATGACCTTCTCCCGGGTCAAGATAACAGCCACAGGAATCACAACGGTATGGATGCATCATCCCCAGCCTCCTGCTGCGTTTTCTTTTTTATCCCCAGGATGCCGAATACAACATCATAATCTACGTACTTCGCGGAGCTGACATATTCCTGTGCTGCTTTGATTCTTTCTGCCGCCATCTGACCTTGAATGAACAGGTCCATAGGCACATTGTTCATTTGGATATTAGATAGATTTGCCATCTTTACAATCCCCTTCCACCTGTGCTATATTATTGATAGTGTTAATTTTCATCTGGCCGACCGGAGTTCGCACCTCCCTCGGCCTTTTTCTTGCCTTTCCGTTTCCCCAGCCGAAGGGGTTAATCCCCAGGGCTGCTGCTGCACGGTTTGTCCCGTTTCTGCGTCTGCTCATCCTGCACCTCCACTATGTTATAATTAATATGGAAAACAGCCTTACCATTCTGGCTTTTTCCCTGGTGATACTGACAGCATATCCAGCTTTGACCAGATATTTTGCCATTTCAAGCTTCTCCTGGGAGTTGAGTTTGGTCCCTGGTATTAATATCCTCACTGTGTTCACCCCCTTCCTATAGGTATGTACCCGGCCCAGGTAAGGACCAGGAGCGTAACCGTCACTGCAAGCATGACCGTTAGGGCCACTATCATCCGCTCCGCATCCTTTCGGCCCCTACGTGCCTCATGTAACCCACCCTCCAGCCATATGCTGGCCTGGGTAAGCTCCGGTACAAGGTCACGGCACCGACGGGACGGGTCAGTGGTTAGGGGCATGTATCTGATGTCTGCTAGGCTCATTGGTATCCACCTCCTATCCTATTGACTTAATCTGCCCATATTTTCCACCACCACGTCTACGTTCAGTGGCAGCCATAGGTGTTCTCGGCTTCAAATTTTTCACATCTTTTTTTTCTACTTCCTCCATAGCCGAATCAACCCAACGCTTTATGGAATCTGGAAGAGTGTTAATATCAATGAGATACTTTTTCCCGCGCCTTACACTTGGTATCACACCTGTCTTTACTAATATGGTGTAACCTTTAAGTGTAAGCTGTGTCTCCGGGTCCTGCTTTTGAAGCCATGCATAGCTTTCATTGATTCCGCGGAGTTTTGGTAAATCACACATTATTATCTCCACCTCCGTATTCATCTTCTTCAAAGTATTCTACAGAGACGCCAAAGTACTTAGCTAAAGCCACTAACTTTTTCATCTTAGGTATACTTCGCCCATTTTTCCAATCAGTAAATGTAGACTTTGTGATACCAGTTTCTTTTGATACCTTATAGTCTGTAACACCTTTAGAGTCTCTAAGAGCAACATACTTCTTATACACATTTTCACCTCCAATTTTTTGTTCTATTTTTCGAATTTCTATTGCAATTAGTTCGGAAATCAGTTATAATATGTTTGCGGGCAAATTATATAGAAAAAATTCTGTTTTGATTTCCGAACATATTTACATTGTAGTACGGATTTCAAAATTTGTCAATGCCTTTTTGTAATGATTTCAGAATTTTTTCAGAAAGGATATAGGATGTATGAAAGATATTGCGAATTGAGAGATTCTAAGGGTTATAAAGATGCCGATATCGCTAAAGGGACTGGCATTACCAGGTCCACATTTACCGATTGGAAAAATGGGCGAAGTATACCTAAACCACCAAAATTACAAAAAATCGCTGATTATCTGGGTGTCTCACTTTCTTACCTCATGACCGGAATTGAGGAAACACTGCCAGAAAATCCAAAACTTAATGAACGTGATAAACGTGACATTGCAAAAGACCTGGATCGTATAATGGAAGAGATAGCAAATGATACGGATGGCCCTCTATATTACAATGACCAGCCTATTCCGAAAAACAAAATTGATTTGCTGAGAAATGCAATTGAAGTAGCATTGGAGGATGCCAAAATAAAGAATAAGGAAACGTATCGGCCATACAAGTATAAGCCTAGACCAGAAAAAGATTAGGCCCTTTGGGTGGTGAATGAATTTTGAATAATATAAGAATACCGAAACTGGTATCATTTCTGAAAAGAAAATACGGAACTGATGACCCGGAGGAAATTGCTGACTATCTCGGTGTAACCATTATTAGGATGCCGTTAGAAGATGTAGTTGCTGGATTCTACAAATTACTTAAACGCAGAAAATACATATTTCTCAATTCAGACATTGATGATGACGTATTTCTCCGTGTGGTTCTGGCGCATGAATTAGGACATGCAATCATGCACCCAAAAGAAAATTGTACTTTTATGAAAAGCAAAACACTTCTTCTAACGTCACGAATCGAAAAACAGGCCAATATTTTTGCTGCTTATTTATTGATTGACGATGATATGCTGGAAGAATTCTCTGGATATACCGAAGAACAATTTTGTAATTGTACAGGCTTCCCATCTGAATTACTTGATTTGAGACTGGTTTAAATATATAAAATAAAAGCCCCAGGAGCTACCAACTCCCAGAGCTTATCACATAGATACTATTGCCGGATTGCCCGGATGAATAATATCAGATTCGCACCTATATTATATCATCCTGCGCCAAAATCCGCAATGGCGTATTTTTTATACTCTTTTTTAGAAAGGATGACTAATATGGCAAGCATACGAAAACGAGGAAGCAGCTATGAAATTACTGTAAGTAATGGATATGATAGTAGTGGAAAGAAAATTACAGAAACAGAAACCTGGAAACCTGAACCTGGAATGTCGCAAAAAGCAATTGATAAAGCTCTCAACGAATTTGTTGTGGATTTTGAGAGAGATGTTAAATCAGGTAAAAATATAAAAGGCGCTCGAATGACATTGTATGAACTGTCCAAACTGTACCTGGAAGATATGAAGCCTCCCACTCTTGCCAGGACTACTTATAAAGACTACAAAGACAGGCTTGATAATCGAATCATCCCCGCAATGGGACATATCAAAATTGGGAACCTTAGAAACAATGATGTTAAGAATTATAAGAAAATGCTTAAGGCTGAATACCGCAATCCCAAAACAAAAAAACCATTATCTGACTCTTCCATCAAAAAAGATTGTGTAATAATAAGTGCCATGTTAAGCTACGCTGTTTCAGAGGGGCTGCTTGACATGAACATGCTGATATATGCAGGAAAGGTTACAGGTCGCAAAGAAGCCAAGAAAGAGACCTTGCCTAAGTATTTCACCATGGAGCAGTTAATACGGCTCATTGACGCTCTGGAACGTCCAATTGAGATTGTTCACAAAGAGCATAAGACTACGGTTCGTGGTAAGCAGTATGGTGTGAAAGAGTATGTTCAGACATTTCAAGTTCCTAATAAGTGGAAACTATATTTTTACATAGCGCTTTTTGCTGGCGACCGGCGCGGTGAAAATGTATCTTTGACCTGGAATGACCTTAACATGGAAACGTGTGAAATCAATATAGACAAATCTACCGATTATGTTGATGGTACAATGGGTCTGAAGGATACAAAAACTCACAACATACGGGAAAATACCCTTCCTCCATATGTGATAGAAATAGCCAAGTCATGGAAAGCTGAGCAAATACAGCAATGTTTCAGAAAGGGAGAAACATGGTTGGGTTATAAAGGGAGTGACTACGATAAGAACTTTATTTTCACTCAAGCGAACGGAAGCCAAATGCATATATGCAGCCCATACACTACCTTTAAACGCATCATCCGTATCTATAATCAATACGCTGTGGAGAATGAGAAAGATAAGATACCGGATAACATTCCTCCTCATGGACTGAGGCACTCTGCTGCCGCTATCCTTATCTCAAATAACATGGACGTCAGAACGGTTGCCGGTGTACTCGGACATTCAAATCCTTCTACCACGTTAAATATATATTCTTATTTTTTCAAGGGAAAGGGGAAAGAAGCTGCACAAATTATGGAAAATAGTTTACTTCCAACAAAAACCGTAGTAGGCAAATAGTAGGCAAACATGCAACATGTGACATAGATATTTGGGGGTAAAAGAAAAATCCCTTGAAAAATCAAGGGATTTGGAAGCTGCTGACGGGAATCGGACCCGTGACCTCCGCACTACCAATGCGACGCTCTACCGACTGAGCCACAGCAGCTTATTCTGTTTTGGTGCGCTCTCGCGAACCTTGTATATATTATCATGTCCGTATGGTTTTGTCAACAATAATTTTCAATTTTTTCAAACAATTCACCAACGGTTCTTTCTTGCCTTCTCTTTCTTACCTTCTATCCCCGCCAGTACAAACCGCTGCTCCCGCAAGCCTTCCCGGCAATCATGAGCAGCAGTCTGTGCGGCGGCTTCCCAAAAGATTCTAAAAAAATCGAATCCCCAATCAACCCTTTTCCATATATCAGAAAATCCCGTCATATCCTTCACGCAGCGTATCACAGGAGCGGCCCAGCTTCTCCAGCTCCTCCGGTGTCAGGGACAGGGGAAGGACCCTCTGTACCCCGTTCTGGTTGATAATACAGGGAACTCCGGCAAATACGTCCATCTGACCGTACTCTCCCCGCAGCATGGCGGATACGGTAAGTACGCTGTGCTCATCCCCCAGAATGGCCTTGGTTATTCTGGTAAGGGCCATGCCAATGCCATAATAAGTGGCACTCTTGGCCTCTATGATTTTGTAAGCGGCCGTGCGGACCTCTTCCTCGATTTCATCAAACCGCTGCCGGCATACCGCTTCCCCGTTTTCTCCGCACAGTTCCAGTATGGGCTTGGTGGCCAGCAGCGCCTGGCTCCACGGCACAAACTCGCTGTCCCCATGCTCTCCCATGACATAGGCATGGACATTTCTGGGATCCGCCTTCAGATAATCGCCTAACAGGTATCTGAGCCTGGCTGTGTCCAGGGCTGTTCCTGTTCCCAGTACCCGTCTCGGATTAAAGCCTGACAGGGTACAGGTTATCCTGGTCATGATATCAACCGGATTGGTTGCCACCAGAAACAGTCCGTTAAAGCCCGATGAGGTAACCGGCTCAATGATGGAGCGGAACACCTCAGCATTCCTTTTCAGAAGATCCAGCCGGGTTTCACCCTGCTTCTGGGCCACGCCGGCACATATGACCACAATATCCGCGTCACTGCAGTCGTCATACTCCCCTGCATATATTGTCATGCTGGAATTGGCAAATGCCAGGCCATGGTTTAAATCCATTGCCTCTCCCTCGGCCCTCTTCTTATTTACATCAATGAGCACCAGCTCATCACACACCGATTGATTCAGAAGGCAATAGGCATAGCTCATGCCCACCATTCCAGTTCCTACGATTACCACTTTCCTCTTATCTGCTCTCACGTGCTGCTCCTTTCCCACCGTCCCGGTCTGCTGTTCATAACCTTAGTATATCTGGAAAACCTGCGTCTTATTCCGGCAGGATTCCCAATTGGTTTTTCCAGGACCTCCGGCAGGTCCGGCGGCTACCTGGCCAGTTTCTTTTCCATTAACTCGCTGTTGCTGCTGTAAGCTATCGCATTTTCACGTGAAATCACTCCGTCACGGTATAATTTAATAAGGCTGTTATCCATGGATATCATACCTTCCTCCTGGGAGGTGGCAATGATTCCGTCTATCTGGTGAATCTTGGATTCCCGTATCATATTGCGGATTGCATTGTTTAAAAACATAATTTCAAAAGCTGGCTGCACCCCGCCGTCTACTGTAGGTATGAGCTGCTGGGATATAACCGCATCCAGCACCATGGCCAGCTGGGTCCTTATCTGCTGCTGCTGGTTTGGCGGAAATGCATCGATCACACGGTCAATGGTATTGGCTGCTCCCACAGTATGAAGGGTGGAGAGAATCAGGTGCCCTGTCTCCGCTGCTGTCATGGCTATGCTGATCGTCTCATAATCTCTCATTTCACCTAACAGAATAACATCCGGCGCCTGGCGCAGGGATGCCCTCAGGCCTGTGACGTAGCTGTCCGTATCCGTAACAATCTCCCTCTGGGTCACCACGCTCTGTTTATGCCTGTGCAGGTATTCGATGGGGTCCTCCAGTGTGATGACATGGGCGTTTCTGGTGCTGTTGATTTCGTCAATAATACAGGCCAGGGTTGTGCTCTTACCGCTGCCTGCGGGTCCGGTCACCAGGACCATTCCCTTGGTAAGCCTGGATACGCCGATGATGCTGTCCGGCAGATGGAGCTGTCCGGCATCCGGCAGCTCAAAACGCACCACCCGGATGATTCCTGCCAGGGAGCCCCTCTGGCGGAACACACTGGCCCTGAAACGTGATACACCCGGTATGGCAAAGGAAAAATCATCATCTCCGTGGGACTGGACCTTATCCATGCCCCGGTTCTTTGCCAGGCCGTATATCTCGGTAATCATCTTGTCCATCTCATCGGGCATGATCCGGTTGTCACCCTGATAGATAATCCGGCCGCCAATCTTATAGGAGAAGGGCATGCCTGGTATAAGAAATATGTCAGCCGCATTCTTCTCCACGGCCGATGTAAGCAATTCCATCACATTCATCTGTTTTGCTCCTTTTGCCTCTGTTTTATTCCTGGGACGGGGCTGCTCCGCCCCACACAGGCATAGAATTATCTATTTCATACTCATCACTGGCATATACATACCATGACTTTATATCGTAATGCTTTTCCCCGCACATGAGAACCAGCTCAATGCGCAGAGACTGTCCCCTGTCCATAGGGATGTCCGTGGAAATAAGGCCGGTTTCCCTGTTGTAAAGCTCTCCCAGCCTGTCCTTGATATCCAGGCTGCACTGGGTGGAATCCTTTCCCTCCCCCATTTCCTCTGTCAGGACCTGGTCCACTTCCTTAAGCCACTGCTGCCCCCTGCTGTCCGCCTCATAATAAGCCTGGACCGCCTCCCCATTGCGCCCGGCCAGCTTTAAATCGCCCTGGGCGCTGCTTAAGGACAGCAGTCCAAAGGTTGCCATGCACAGAACGATGAAAATAAGAATCAGGGACGACGCCCCTATATTCACTTTATTCCTGGATGCCTCTCCTGCCATCTGTCTTTCCTTTCCGTGTTTCATTTTCCCTAAATACGGCGGTACACAGTTTTAGGGGCCGGCATAGGTCTCTGTCTGCAGCCGGTACAGCATCTTTCCCTTATTGGCCCCTCTGCCGTAGCGCATGATAAGTATGTCTGCCCGCTCCATCTTATCCACTGTTCCGGTGTATATGACCCCCAAAAAGGCGGGTTCACTGTCAGGTTCAGTTTCCTCCCAGCTGCTGTTCCAGTACATGGTATGGATTCCTTCGTAGCCTTCGCTCTGTACCAGCTCCTGGTTCCACTGAACCTGTTCCTGGTTTCCCTCATCGGCATCTGCCAGGTGTTCCCATATGTTTCGGTCCGGCAGCATCTCTGACCACCGCAGAGCCTGCCCCGCCTTAAGCTCTTCTGCCAGACTCTGCGCCTTAAGCACCGCCTGATTTATGTCCCGGGCATCTTTGCTTATGTTGTCAGCCTTCACAAACACCAGAACACAGATACTGGCGCAGATGATGAAAAACCCCACCACCACCAGCATTTCCATTAAAAATGGCCCTGAACCGGACCCGCTTTTTCTATTCATCCGTCTCAAGTCCTCCGCTCCGCAGAGAAAGCTCCAGGCTTCCGCCGCCCTCTCCCACGGTCTCTATACGCAGCAGCCTGCCGTCCTTAGAAAACTTCAGGCCCTGGCATTCTAAAATCTCCAGACCGTCCGCAAGCCCCAGACCGCTGGAGGTGTCTGTAAACAGTTCCCGGATGCTTCCATCGTCCCAGTAAATCCATGTGACGTATTCTGAATCCCCAATCTCCTGTTTCATCTCCAGCACCTGGATCCCATCCACATCCGCCACATTTACCATCCCGGCCCGGTCGCCCTGGCGCACCTTGTTGGCAATGTAGCTGAGGGCTGTGTTGCCTGTATAATTGGCATCGCTGCGCACATTGATATTTTCATATACCCGGCTGCCAATCAGCACTGTGAAAAGGGCACACAGCACAAATACCAGAAACAACAGCATGGTAAAAAGCACGCTAACGGCATTCCCCTTTTTGTCTGTTTTCCGATTCATAACTGTATGCCCCCTACTCGTCTATGGGTATGATGGTTATTTCCGGCATCACATTGGACGCGAAACCATCGTAAAACACATTGTATTTCTTTCTGTTAATCTGGACCGCGTAATTCTCCTCCAGATATTCCACGCTGGGCGGATAACGGCCCTCAATGGCATAGCACTGGACCGAAGCCCTTGCCACTGCCTTTCTGAGAGTCTCCTCCTCCCTTGCGCCTGTCCTGCCCGAAAAATTCAGCACAGCGGCAGCAAATAGTGCCACCATGGCAGCCAGGGCTGCCAGGGACAGTATGTAACCCAGTGCCTGGCTCTTCTCTTTTTTCTCAGACTTAACCTTCATTTACTGCCTCCTAACTGTTATCCGATAGCGGACAATACGCCCACCAGAGGAAGCATGACGGACAAAAGGACAAGTCCCACTGATACAGCCAGGACTGCCACAATGGTCGGTTCAAACCTGGCAATCATATCATCAATGGCAGTATCAGCCATCTCCTCATAATCCTGGGATATCTCATCCATAACGCTGTCCAGGTGGCCGCTTCTGGTTCCTACTTTAATCATTTGTACATAAAAACCGGAAAACAGGCCGGTATCCTTCATGGCCTGGTAGTAGCTCTCACCCATCTGGAGCTGTTCCGAGCATTTCCCGATGCGGACTGCCACGCTTTCATTCTCAACCAGCTCCTTTGCCAGGTCCATCCCCTTTTCCAGCTCCATACCGCTCTTTAAGGTCAGGGCCAGCACAGCGGTAAATCGCCGGTTGGCCACTGCCAGGGCAATCTTACTGCGTCCCTTCACAAAATTCACAAAGCGCTCCACCAGGGCAAAGCGTTTGCCGAATTTGGAGGCTGTCCAGATCCCGCACAATGCCAGGGCCAGCACAGCCCCCGCAATAAGGGCTGCGCCGCTTAACCAGCCTCCCAGCCTCATGGCCGAGGCTGCCACAGGCGGCATCTGGGCCCCCAGCTGCTCATATACCTTGTTGAACACGGGCATGACCTTGGAAAACAGCACAAAGAGGACCACCAAAAGCATTACCACCATCATCACAGGATATGTGACCGCATTCTTTATGGCCCGCAGGAGCCGGTATTCCTTCTCATAGTAATCGGACAGCGATTTCATCATCTGGTCCATGGTTCCTGTCTGCTGTCCCAGCTTGGCCATACGCACCACATAAGCCGGGAATACACCCGTATCCTCCATAACTTTGAAGAAGGGATCTCCCAGCTCCACGCCCTCTGCCATATACAAAAGCATATCCTTCTCGCCCTGCAAGGCTGCATCCTCAGCCATAATGGCCAGCCCTTCCTCTAACGGAACAGCTGCTTCCAGCAGCAGAGATATCTGCAGACAGAATGCCGACAGCTCCTCATAGGAATACCTGTAATAAGCCTCTCCCTTTTTCGCCATCTCTTTTGCCTCCCCTTAATAGCTGTATTTTGCCCTGTAGTTAGAGCCGTTTCCAATGTACTGCATGATTTCCTGGCTCTGACCGCTGGAGGACGCAAAGGTGGGGTCCATCAGTTTCCAGCTGTTGCCGTCAAAGTAGATGATATTATCCACCCATCCCTGGCCTTCCAGATATACATTAATCCATGCATGATACAGATTCCCCGTATAGCCCACTACCAGCTTGGTAGGAATGTCCTGGGATCTGAGCATGGCTGTCATAAGGGCCGCGTAGTCAAAACAGATTCCCTTTTTCTGCGCCAGAACCACATCCACATTGGGCAGATAGCCGGACTGGACCGAACTTGCCTTGGCCGTATCATAGGTGACATTGTTGATTACATAGTTATATACGTTGGACACCACTTCCAACTGGTCCGTTGCGCTGGCAGCCACGGATGCGCCTGTCTGCACCGCTGCGCTGGCAGCATTGAAATTCACATACTGGTTGGGGTACAGGAATGGTCCGAACTGGTTGGTTATAGTGGCATTTACATTCTGACTGAAGGCCTGGGAATACTGGTTTCCCTGGATATTTTCAAACACCTTCACCGAGTAGCTGCCGCTGCCCTCAGACAGAGGGAACACCTCGTATACGCCGCTGCTGCTCAAATCATATGTATATGTCTCGGAACCGCTTTTTGTAATCTGGACCTTAATCTTGCCCACGCTTCCCGTGTACTTTACCATAATATACCCCTCCGACACATTGGATGCGTCCAGGGTAGCCTTCTCATTGCTGTATGTAGTGACTCCGGAAGCAATGGGAGTCAGTACATGACTTCCGGCAGGCTTTGTGTAGGCCAGGGCCGTCACCGGTACCTGGATACTGCTGACGGCAAAAAAAGCCGCTGCCGCTGCCGCTGCAAGCTTTACAACAGGTTTATATGCTGTCTTCATATCGTTATCACTCCTTTTTCTCTAAAAGGACTACATCTCCAGGCGCTGCCTTACAATCTCATAGGCCAGCACGCCTGCCGCAACCGATGCGTTCAGGGAATCAATATCCCCCTTCATGGGAATGGACGCAACCATATCACAGTGCTCGCGCACTAGCTTGCCGACCCCTTCCCCCTCATTTCCCACCACCAGTCCGATGGAACCTTTCAGGTTCATCTTATACATGAGTTCTCCGCCCATGTCGGCGCAGACAAACCACATGCCCTTTTTCTTCAAATCTTCCATGGTGGCCGTCAGATTTGTGACCTTGGCTACCGGCGTATAGTTTAAGGCTCCTGCCGATGTCTTTGCCACGGTGGCTGTCAGTCCCACGGCACGGCGTTTGGGAATAATGACGCCGTGGGCCCCTGCCAGGTTGGCCGTACGGATGATGGCTCCCAGGTTGTGGGGATCCTCTATGCCGTCTAACAGTATAAGGAAGGGCGGCTCTCCCTTTTCCTCTGCCGCTTTCAGCATATCCTCCACCTCAGCGTACTCATAGGCAGCAGCATAGGCAATAACGCCCTGGTGCTTTCCTGTCTCGGATATCTGGTCCAGCCTCTCCTTCGGCACATAGTTAATGATGGTATCATATTTCCTGGCTTCTCTCAGGATAGTGCGCACCGGACCGTCCTGACAGCCGTCCAGGACAAACAGCTTGTCGATGGTCTTGCCGGACCGGAATGCTTCCAGTACGGCATTGCGCCCCTCTATGGTCAGTTCTTCGTATCTCATGTCTTATCTCCTTCCGGGTCCGGCATCCTGCCCAGCTTCTCAAGTCCCTGGCTTATCAGATATACCAGCCTGTTGTATTCCTGCCTCAGGAACAGCCACCCTACCAGGGCTTCCATTCCTGTGGCCATGCGGTAATCAATGACAGAAGCGTTCTTGGCTGATGTGGCCGATTTTGCATTGCGCCCCCGCTTGAACACGGCATGTTCCTCCTGGGTAAGCATGTCCTCGATGGCCTTTATAAGCTCTGCCTGTGTCCCGGCCTTTACAAGCTCCGAACTCTGCTTATGCATTTTATTCACCTGCATGCTGCCCCGGTTTATCACCTTTGTGCGTATGATGACCTCATACACCGAATCTCCAATATAGGCCAGAACCAGTGGCGAGTAAGAATTCTCATCCACTGGTTCAAGCCTCATGCACTGTCTATAATATGTGAGAAATTCCTGAATGGTTACGCTCTCTTCCACTTTACGCCCTCTCTGGTGTCCTC